>Ga0209143_1000118_pt1 | contig 36589 bp, 25 predicted proteins | sample FaiFalFF_MnMetaG_3_FD_184739 | JGI IMG/M metagenome (GOLD analysis project Ga0209143, IMG submission 184739) | Freshwater microbial communities from Yellowstone National Park, Wyoming, USA - Fairy Falls B (FF_Mn_B) MetaG (SPAdes) (version 3) | ecosystem: Environmental > Aquatic > Freshwater >...
AAGTAAAAATATTAATTTCTTAATAATCGATTCGCTTGTCACAGCATATTAATAAAGCAATTGTTGTGAAGACTTGCTGTATATTTATAAACTTAGTAAATTATTTACAAGAATTGATCATACGATGATTCGATTATAATCATCTGAAGATTTAAATAGTCTTATGCGTAATAATACCTAATGGTTAAGTGTCCCTACTGTAGCTTTGGGGGAGAGTTTAAGACTTTAAAAACGTGGAAGTATAAATGGTGGAAAGTTTACTTTTATGAATGCCCAAATTGTAATAGAAAATTTAGGTATCAGATAGATCCTGAAGGTAAGAGAAAGGAGTTTGTTATGAAGTTGGGCGTTCGAGCCAGAAGTCGCTGAGGAAATTATTAACGTTAAATTAACGAGATTCTAAGCAAAATACTTCAGTATTAATTCAATATTTTTCTTAAATTTTTAATTAATGAGAAACCAATAACCGTTACGGAATTCTTATACTTATATATTTGTTTCCATCCTCCTATCAATAGAATAAGTCCAATTATTATCATTAATAATACTAATTGGCATAACAATAGTAACTCCTGCTTCAAGGTTAAGTATGCCTAGTATTGCAAGTGTTGTAGCTAATAGGGTAAGGAGGATGCTAACTTTATAAACTACTTAAGGGGTCTTGGTTGGATATTGCACAGTAAGGCTATCGAAAACTCGCTGGTGGACAATATATAGTTAAAAACTGAAGAAAACATCTGTTTTGCTTAGTTCCTTATATACATAATACTTCTTGCTGTTAACTATAATCGCTTGGTCTTTGATTAGTGGTTTTAACTTACCTGTAATGAGTGGGTTTAGGTAGCCCCTAATCTCCCTATTTGTCAAATCTACTATATAAAGCCAATACTTATATCCATTTGATATCCTCCCCGCAAATTCCTTTTCGTTCTCGGTGTAGATCACAATCTTTTGTTTTTTAAGCGTCTTTAGTTCCATGAACACAGTTTCTCCCGTTATGCGATCCTTTGCAACGTAATCGAATGGTGCCTTCGTATCACCAATATACAATAGTTCATATTTCTCAGCCAGAGCTTTTTCGAGAATCTTCTTACCTAAAGCTTCTACTTCAAGCTTCTCTTCTGTAATGTCGCCTATCGAGATAAGCTCTTCTATTTCCTTTATAACATCGCTTTTAGCTTTCTCTTCTATTTTTGACACAATACTTTCAGGTATCATAATAATTACTGGATAAACGTCCACTTTAATTTCATCCACACTAATGGGTTTTGAAACAAACGTATCTTTCCGAAGATCTTTATCCTTAGCATATTCTAGATACTCAAAATAATCTTTGAGGATTTTTCTAAGCACTTCTCTCTTCAGATAGCTGGATGCGTTCACTTTGACTTTTTCAATAAGATCATTATAATACTTTAATGCTCCATCAGCTAATCCTATACCTATTTCTTCGCATTTGTCAAGTCTTTCAGCAATCTTAATGAAGTCTTTTATTTGTACCTTCTCCCCACCATGATACACGTACAACCAACAAACTTCATTACTTTCAGCTGGTACCTTAGCACAGGCTTTTAATACAATTATCGGTTCATTAATGTTGCTACAGTATGTATATAGTGATTCTGAACTCGTAGAGCTTTTAGTTACCTCTTTTAACATTTTATCCAATAAGTATTCATTGCATTCGTTGTAGCTAAAACCGCTAAGCTTGCATGCAACTTTACAAAGGAAGTCTTGGAAGTCTTTTCGGTTGGCAAATCCGCCTATTTCCCTTAAGTATGTTTCGATAAAACTTGTAACAATGTGGCTAGGCAAAGTTTCATCATATAGTTTTATCTTCTTTAACTTTTCACTCAGCTTCTTCAACTTCTCCAAATATCCTTTAACAAAATCCGCAACCCCTTTATCTCCATAAGTTTTATATGAGAACCATAGTTCGTAAGATGATAAGTCTTCAAGCACTCCTGAAATAGGTAGTTCTAATCCTTCACTGCTTCTTAGAGCAACAAGAGTACTAGGTACTATGCGTGCTTTAACGGACTCTGCAAGCTTCTTATAAAGTGCTTCGAAAATTATTTTCTCGAAACCGTGATTTAGTACCATAAGGTATATTTTGACATCATTATGTTGACCAAGTCTCCAAATCCTTCCGGTTCTCTGCTCTAATTTTACAAGTGACCATGGCAATTCAAAGTTTACTACCACGTTAGCATATTGTAAATTAAGACCTTCCGATGCTACATCCGTAGAAATTAAGACACGAGATCCCGATTTAGAAAGCCAACTTTTAACTTCCTCTATTATTTTTGTTTCACTGCCAGATCTAAGATCTTCCCCTGTAATTTTCCTTATTTCGTAATTAAGTGTCTTACTCAGCTTATCGTAAATGTAGTTGGCTGTATCGGCGAATTCCGTAAACACTATGACCTTTTCTCCCTTTTCTAGGTGCTTCTGTAGTATTTCTCGCAAGCAATTGAGTTTACTATCATTTTTTTGTACTTCGCCAGCCAAGTTAGCTAAGACTTTAAGATCATCTTTAAACTCTGCTATGATATTCCTTATTTCCTTTTTTATTATGTGCTCTCTTATTGCGTTTTCCACCACAAGATCCGGATCTTTTTCACCTACATAATCCTCATTTATGTATTCCTCTAATTCTTCAATCTCTTCACTTCTACGCATTCTTGTAAGAACGTCTATTTGAGTTGCTGATTCGAAAATTCTATTAAATGTAAGTAGTCCAGCACGAGGACTTGAAAGTCCGCGTTTATCTATTACAATACCGAGAAGCCCTATCGCACGCCTTAATCCTTCGTCCGGACATCTAGATATAAGTTTTCGTGTAAGTTCGTCGAGTTTTTCAATATAACTTTTCTCGATAAAGGTGGGCTCTACATTTTGCGTTATAAGTTCTGCATTAACAAATATACTGTCCTTTTCATAGACTTCATTAACTTCCCTTTTACTTCTCCGAAATACTAGTGCACCAATAACCTTATCATAGAGTTCATCTCCAAGCTTTCTTGCGATACTCTTATCCATTGAATCTAGTAGGGATAGTAATTCTAAATATTGCTCGTCATTGCCTCTATGCGGTGTAGCGGATAGAAATATGATTGAAGCTTGTTGATTTCTTGTCACAAGTTCTTTTATTAATTTAAGTCTCTTAGTATCTAGTCCCAGCTTATGTACTTCATCTACAACTATAACATCCCACTCATACTTTAACAGCTTCTCTTTGTACTTAGCTTCCTTTGCCGTATCAATTTTGAATATGAATATAATGTTATCAGCTGATTGCTGAGACGTAAGTTCTTCGAATTGCTTTATGTCTGTAATAGGGTATAAGTTCATGCGCATCGCCTCTATTCTCCACTGCCCGATGAGGTTTCGAGGCACAAGTATGAGTACTCTTTTATTAGGAAACTTCCCCTTACGGAGACCCCAACTAATTAACATGAGGGTTTCTATTGTCTTCCCAAGTCCTATTTCATCGGCTATTAAAGCTCTAATGGGCTGTCTAATAGCAAGCTTATAATAGAGTTCTGCTTGGTGAATATAGCCTTCATAGCCAAAGTATTTAAGACTGAATAGCGGATGCTCTTCGATAAAATTCTTCAATACGATATTTAATACTTTTTCTAGATCTCTATTTGTCGACACCATATAAGACCCGTAATGACCTTGAAACACGCTTAATACCTCTTAAACCTTTTTGTTTAAACATTGAAACAACTTCAGTATACCAGAAGTGCAACGAATAATCGTCTAGTTTATTAATAGACTCAGATAATCTTAAGATTCTAAGTGGGTTTCTTTTTCGTATACTATCCAAGGCTATTGAGTAAACTAGTGATCGCTTGTAAAGCATTTCATCATAAACTTGAATACTGCCCTTCGTTATCTTGATTTTTGTTGAGGCATCTGCATTCTTTACAAATCCTATAATATCTTCTTTATCAACCCTTAACTTACTAACTTCACTCGCACCAAAAAGATCTCGTTTAAAGTGTACTCTATAACCTTTAAAAAGTATGAAGCCCTTAAACTGTGTACTCATCTACGCTCCCTACCAACAGTATTCTATCTTAATTGGCATCTGCTTAATACTTTTATCAGCTGATAACATATCATTCATATCTGTAACCTTACCTTCACCTATTACTTCAAGTTGCAACAACCCACATTTAATACCTGCTGTTACTCCGAATGCGCTTTTTAAGGCTCTCGTTACTGTAGCCACATCATCTATTGTTACGCTCTCGAATTGTATGTTAATAGATTTCTTATGCTCACCAGATTTCTCCTCAAAGAATTCAATTCTCATACTGCACTGCCTGATAATTTTTGAACCCTGCACGCTTCTACCCACAGACCTCAAGAAGTCAATCAGTGCTGTTGCCTCTACATCACCTTCTATTCTTATCTCTGAAATCTTCTCAGGAGGCTCTGACTTGCATTGTAATCCCCTCTTGAGTATAAGTTTAACTTCAGCATTTCTTATGAGATCAGTACCTTTAGCATTTCCCGAAAGTACATATGTATACTCACCTGGTTCTTTGGGTACAGGTATCGTCCACACAGCTTCAAAGTCAGGTATTCCACTTGAAGGCATAATCTTGCCAATTTCAGACTTAAGTATTACTTCATTTTCAAATGCGCCAACACGTTTGATGAGCACTTTGGTACTAATTTGTTCTGGTGCTTCCTCAAGCTTCAATTCTACTTCTTTGCGTTCTACCTCAAGGTCGAAGCCGCGACGCATTTTCTCTTCACGGAGCTCTATATTTGATTCCACGAAGATTTTAACGTAATTATCAGGATACATTAATTTGAGTTCTTTAATGGGTATTTCCCTTCCCCCGTAAACTACTACATAATAACGTTTCACAATAAGGTCACCTACAACTTTTTCCTCAATTTTGCTTAATTCCCTAATTTGTTCCTCAGCAGCTTCTTCTTGCGGTATTACAATATCGGTATCTTTCAATTCCGATATTGCCTCAACACCACGCATTCCCTTAAAGTAAACTTTTCCGTTTCTAACCACACCCACTTTGAGATCCCTTAATCCAGATAGTATTGCTTCCTTGATGTCTTGTAAAGGAATCATTGGGAATGCAGGATTCTCAAAGAATGCGTTTATAATATCAGAAACTTTCATTCTTTTAGTCCATTTAACTTCTTGCTTATAACCTTCCAAAATGCTCATTAAAACATCAAATTGCCTTGCATACTTTACATCAAGAATCTTACCAGCTCTCTTTAGAGCTTCCTCAGCTAACTCAATAAGCGTCCTACCAGCAACGTTGACGCGCTCCACTCGAACAATGTTTGATCCTCTCTCTGTAGTTGGATAGACTATAAAGTTGTTAAAATACTGCGCAACTAATTTGTACTTAAGACTTTTACCTAGCCCATTCCTCATCTCTCTTAAATCATCTCTAAGAATTTTAATAACCCTTTCATCTCTATACTCACGCCTAATAACATTCATCATCTTTTCACATGCTATAATCATTTTTGCCGTTTTAATGATGTCCTTCCACACATCCATTTTATTAGAAGACAATACAGCTATAGTATTTGCATATCTACGTATAGCCTTCTGTTTACCAGATAACTTATAGTAAATAATATCATACATATCTCCACTAGTGTAAGCACCTTCTTTTAAATCTTCAAGTGGTGTAGCTACTACAATAAGCGTGTATTCTGGTACATCTTTTTCAGATAATACTGGCTTCAGTAATACCACGGGTTTTGGACTGAAAACCGCCGACTTAACTTCTTCATGGTTTTCATATGACTTCACATATAGTGCTTCAATCTCCTCAAGAATGTGTTGCACAGCACTTGTTTCCTCCACTTTTTCAGCTTCCTTTTCAATACGTTCCCTAATATCAAGTAGCCTTGTAACCCAGTAGTAGCCATCCCTACCATAGAGGTGAGGTACTCTATATTCAATACTACCACCACTTAATTTATCAAGTAGCTCAGAAACTATTACTGGACTTATGAGGTATTGTTCATATCTCACAGGATCATAAACCCCAGTTATCACTTCACTTTTGCTTGGAAATTCGCTTCTAGGTTCAAGATGCGGATCATATACATAAGTCCTCAAGAATATATAAAGTACTAATCTATAGGCAAGGTCGCTATAGATCTCGGGATTCATGCCCTCTTCTATTGGGATCTCTTTTGCTTTGCCAATAATCTTACTCACCACAATATCAAATCCCGAATATCTCTCTGTTATTATCTTTGTTCTTACTTCTTCTACACGTAAATCTATATCGGTTGGCATTATAAGTGAAAGTTCACGTACCCTTCCGTAGAGGTTTCTCACGACCTTTCTCGCTATTCTCAAAGCATCTCTTGTTTTTTGAAGGTCTTTGTTTTTCTCCACTATTTCCCTAAGAGTGGCTATGAAAAGTGGATGAAACGGATAATATTTTTCCAATTCCTCATAAATATCTTTAATCAAGTTAGGATGTTCGCCATATAGGCCTCTAAATCTCCTACCTATCAATTGTAAACTGGTTGAGTCCACTTTGATAAATAACCTCTTTTTAAGAACGCTTGTAAAGTCCTCGTTAGTTGCTATGGGCTTTTCAGCCCTAATAGCTAGCCTCGGAATCTCACGCTCAATTTTCCTCACAAAATCCTCATAACCTGGTTCAGCTTCAAGCTCTCTCTCCGTGGGTTCTGCTGGTATGCTTATAACGATAACAACATTATTTTCTTTGGCACACTCTGAAAGCATCCTCAGAAATATTATCACTTGATCTGCATACTTCCTCAATACTTCAGCTCTCTCTGGTTGAGGAACTCTTGCTAAACGATTATAATATACACCTAACTCGTCTATTAAAACAAGAACCTTCTTATCTGAAAGTACTTCTGACAGGGTCATTTTTTCAGGCGATGTTAATGCATTATCATATTCCTGTACTTTCTCGTAAGCGTTGAGCTTATGTGCTAAGTACCCCCATAGGGTCTTAATTTTAACATTGTCTTCTTCAAGAGCTTCACCTGGTAGTGGTGAAGGAGCTGTTCTTTTATCCATACCGTCAATAACAACAATATTGACGTTATCTAAGGCATGTTGCCTAGCTCCTGTTTGTTCTCCTAAAATTCTGGATAGCAAGTTTGACTTCCTAATTAGGTGGTAGAGAAGTATCATAGCGTGCGTCTTACCACCTCCAAATGTCGATGGTAACATTATTACTTTTCCAGTTCTTGTAACAAAAGCCTCGATAACTTCATTAACGAGCTTTTTGAGAGTATCTGCTAAGTGCGTTATATTGATGAATTCTTCAGGATCAGCATAGATTTTATTGGCTGTCCCAAATATTACCTCCGAGAGAGATGGTGCTACGGCTTCGTCTAAGGCTCTATCAAAAACATCATCTCTAATGGAAACGTACTTCCACAGACTCATTTAAAACCACCAAAGCTAAGTAAATCTAAATACTTAAGAATACGTGTGCAACAGATTTTTTCGGGATCACTATCAGGTAATACTGAATAGAGAGCTTTAGCAAGTTTTATAGCCTCGATAGCCCTTGAATCTCTAGCTTCAAAGTCCTCAAATAGCTTCCTGAACTGCTCAGAGGTCAGTTGAAGAGCTTTTAGTTCCAAGTAATGTAAGATGTCAATTGATGTTCTGAAAGTCTCGAACCTTGAAGGATCCACGCCCTTTTCATGTAATAATGTTTCTAACGCTGCTTTGATGCCTGAATCCGTTAAAGCTTTAGCTTCAGGCTCTAATAACTCAAGGTCCTCTTTTCCTCTAGCCAGAACTCTACTTATGATGAGGCTGTCAACTCCAATACCGCCAAATACTCCTAGAAGCGATGCAAATGTTCTATCAACACGTCCTCTTCTAAATTCCTCTTTTCCACTTATCCTCGTAAGAAGCTTTAATACAAGATACGCAGACGCATGAGGCTCCAATGGTTTCTCGAGACCCACATATCTGTATACACCCTCCACAAGCCCTGCTAGTGCTAATGGGAAGATCTCCTTAGAGACAAGTTCACTAATATTAACATCAGGTATCAATTTGGAATAAGATGTATAGACATTTAGTATTGCACTAAGAGACCTCAAAAATAAGTTGATGTCAAGAGATGCACCTCGTCTCTTGATAAATTCTTCTACTCTTTTTGAAGCTTCTTCAAGAGCTTCACGTCTTGCTTCATGAAGGAGTGTTGCATGGCCAGTTCTTTTCCTCCAGACGACAACCACAGAAGCATCTAATGCTACTTTATTACGAGCCGTAACACGTTGCTCGCTCTCAGTTGCTATAACGTAAGCTGAAGTGACGTTCAAATCGGCTCTCTTCCATCCAGCTTCAATTAAAGCTTCCCATGCAGATGGATTTGTGTGAGCATAGTAAGTGACTATTAAGCCATCATCTTTAAGCAGTTCAGCCATTTTCTTAAACGCTCTACCAAGTTTTTCTACGAAGTCCGTGTCAGAACCAGCCTCAACTCCAGTTATCTTCTTAAAGAACTCAGCTCTTCCTAAATTAACACTAACTTCTAGTGGAGCGAACTTTTCCCATTGAGTCCTAACCTCAGTAAAGGTTACATATTTTTCATTCACACACTCAAAGAAAGCTTCCGGGTAAAACCTTGGCTTTAACATACCATTTTCAATATCACTCAAAATCCTCTTAAGCCAAACATAATAGAAATCACTAAGTTCAGCATAAGCGACATCATCATAATAAGGCGGATCAGTTACAATTAAATCAAACTTCTCATTAGAATCAAGCTTGCTCAACACAGTAGCATCATTAAGCAGAATCCTAATTTTGCTAGGACTGCCAGAGACAGCAGAAATGAGATAAGATAAACCGTTGACAACATTTCTTTTAATCATAGAAGAAATTGCACCTGTATAATCAGAAAATGGGTTATACTCTCCCCAATTCCAAATCATAGCAATACCTCTCATAGCTAAACTATGAGCTGCAATTAAATAAGACGACTGCCAGCCAGATACCATAGAATTATAATCAGCATGTTTACTTAGTGCTATTGCTAGGTATGTTGTTATTGCCTCTGCGTATTTGTGTGCTACTTCTTGGTTTAGTCCTTCTTTGATTTTTTCCTGCTCTATCTGCTTACCTGCTTCGCGTATCAGCCTAACAATCTTGACTAGTGTCAGAAGTTGGCGAGGATTAAAGAATTCATACCAACTTTTAACAATTTCTGTTGGAAATCTCAATCCTCCACCTTTATGTCCGTAGGGAGGAATTGGTTCTTTCGGTATATCTGGGTCTCCCCATATTCGCCTGAGCTTCTCCAGTGCTTTCCAAAGCTTTTCATCATTCTCTATTGCAACTGGTTCGAACGTTAACTTATTGTTTATTGCTTTGACTTTGACTAGAAGTCTTGGTCTTGATGGGCTTTGTTTTAGGTCTTGGAGGGTTATTTCGCTTTGTAAGTATTTTTCAAGTTTATTATTCCATTCCTGTAGAGCCCGCTTTACATACCATTGATCTCCTCTACCAGGCATTACTCGATTACAGTGTAGACATCTAGCTAACTCGTTACGAGCATTAATGTTTGCCTCTGGCACTTTGTACGAATATTCACGCGTTTTGACGGTGTTTTCAGAAATGGTAGCCATTTCTGCTGATCTGTTAAGGTCGATTATTTTGATTCCAATTCTATCATTAACGATTACTGGTTCCATCCAAGCAAGCTTCTCGTACTTTTCTCCTTTTTTAACCCTAGCCAGCCAATAATTGCCTATTAGTGGCGTATACTTGTTACAGAAGGGGCATTTAACTTCCCAAGTGCCAATATACACAGCGACATCTTCGTCATACAGCTCTCTTATATCGGGATCTTCCTTTAATCTCTGTGTTATCCACTCACCCCATTTTCTAACGTCATTGATTAATTTCTCGCCAAGATCTTTATCTACAGCCCATTTTGGTATTTCGAGAATAGCTTTCAGAAACACGTATGCTGTTGGAATAAACTCGACAGCAACTACTTCACCAATACCTAGTCTTATTGCCTCAAGCGGTATGGAGCCGAAACCTGCAAAGGGATCAAGCAACTTAACTTTACTGAATTTCTCCCTTAAACCGGAGATTCGTGGATTCTCTCTATGCGGGGCTCTCTCGGAATTCAGTCTGACAATTCTGTAGAAGTCATATAGATCGGTATTTTCGTCAAGTAAGGCACCTGCAATAATACATCGAGCGCTAATTAGGGGCTTCCTAGTCCACCAAAAAACCATTTCCCAAAATTCAGGTCTTCCTCCACCACGCTTTTCACTGGCTGAAAATTTATTGATATCGTCAATAGGAAATTTGAAAGATTCAATGAATCTGTTCATAGAACTCTTCCCTCAAAAAAATATTTTTAATTATTATATCGAAGAAGGAAAAGTTTTTAGTTTCTCTCAAATCTCTAGAAAAAAAGCTAAGGAAGTTACAACTGTTTCTTTGAATCGACAAATTCACAAATTCTTCTCTTTTATCAGTTTCTACATGCAAATTTGTTAACGTAGTAATCAAGAAAATATCTTGTGCGGAATATTTGCCAACCATATTATTATAACGTGTTATATCTTTAAAAATTTTTGAACATAGTTCAAAAAAATACAGATGACAATTAATTATCGAATTAAAAAATCTAACTAATCATGATAATTAAAGTAATTAAGATAACAGTTTGAACGTTTTACTACAAAAATCCTTTAGCTTAAATTAGAATTTTAATATAATACCAGAATGGTTATTCATTACTTAATAACAAAGAGATAACGGGTAATTTAATTTAAAAAATTAAATTTATACAAACTATGCCTTTACAAATCCTTTACCTTTTTCAAATTTCAAAGTGAAGCTGTGCTTTCCATTTCTATAATATTCCCGAAATTGTGTGTTACATTTAGGACAAACATAAGCATTAACAGTAAATTGACCATACTTCCAGTTTTTACTTTGTTTAGTTATGTTTGTTTTACAGTTAGGGCAGACAACCATCTAATATTTATTTGCTTAAAAGCATATAAATCTTGAAAATTCATTCAAAAATTGCAAACAAGGCTAGGCGTTAGAGAATATTGTAAGAAGACATAGAGACATGAAAGAATTAGAAGAAACTCATAAAAAATTTTATAAACTTTAAGGATGATTTGTTAGGAAAGAGAAAAAGGTAAATCTAGTAATTTTACAGAAGGATAGAGCTATACTAAAGGAGCTTATAGAAAGCACGGATATGGAAGCATACAAGATCCGGAGATCGGAGTCGCTAAATAGATAAAATTAGCATTGCTTTAGAGGAACAAGATATAAATAAACATTGAAGAAAGAAAATACCGAATTATAGTTATAATACATTATTATTACCGAGCTAGCCTCTCTATCGTTAAAAAGCATACTAAAAATTTAGGGAATAGTGAAAAGAGTTACGCAACATATGAAAAAGAGAAGAACAAGGTATTCAAAAACGCTGTATTTCATTAAAGTTGTATAGAACTTCTAGAATAACAAAACACGTCTTTTAATTTTAGCCGATTTTCGTCTCTTGATCATAAAAACTCAATAGATATTCAACAGCACTAAATGTAAGTTGAATGCCAAAGCGAACTTCATCAATTGAATGAATTTTTTTCTTTTCAGGATGCGATCTCTCAGCAACGTAGGCATGAATCCTTTCTATTAAACCAATAGTCTCTTCTGGAAAATTACGATCTCTAAGTAATTTTATTAATGGGCTTATGTTCACGGACTTTCCTGGCGAAATGGGCATTGGTTTATTTTCAAGTTTTTCATAAACTTTTATCCAAACCATTAAAAGACCTAACCGTAAATTGTTACAACAATCGTATAGTCTCTCTTCTTTAAATGCATCCAAAGAATATTCAAATTCTTTCCATGCATCTATCCAACCCAAATCAAGCAAACGCTGTTTAATATATTTATAGCTGAATGGAGATAGTTCAATTTGTAATTTATTAAATTCAACAATTAAATCGAAAAGAATAGCTAGTAATATTCTTGAAACACCAAATCTAACTTCGTTACCATACATTTCTTTTATCGATTCGTCCGCTTCCTCTTCTTCAAGTAAGGTTAGGGCATTTGTTAAAGTAGCTTCTACAAAATCTCTAATAGATGGAAAATGTTCTTCCAGCAGCTTTCTATAATTCCATATAACCCAAGAGTAATAAATTCTGTCATCAAAACGGATGTCTTTTTCTGATATTTTTTTATAGCATATATTTACAAGTTCATGTAAGCTGTCTTTATCTTTTAACTTTTCTAGTAGTATCGAGGAAAAAACTAGATTTTTAGCATCATTAATAATTGTACCCTCTTTAATTGTATCTTTTATTCGTTGAAGAATTCTATTAAACGAAGGTATATTGGATCTTTTATCAGTTAAAGAAAGAAGGATTAATATTGTATAGGTTAAATTATCAAAATAAAGATTGTTGCTGGTACTTAAAGAAAGAAGTTTAACTAATTTACTTTCGTCTATGGACACTCTAAGCATTTTATTTGTTTTTAAGGTGTAATAACCTAATAGGGCAGAAGTTATCTCTCTATCAACGAATCTGCTAAACTTTTCCTGATTAATTATAAGATCTATCCAAGAATTCATCCAATCAATAATATTATCCACCGCAGGACTTGAAACTTTATTTTTAAGTAAGAAGAAGAGGTAAATTGAAAGTCCTAAAGGATCTCTTGGTCTTTCCACAAAATTTATTTGATACAGTTCTTTTTCGATGTATTTCTTTATTTTACTTTCAATTTCTAAAAAATTATTCATTTGAAACATCTTAAATAAACCATGGTTTTGTATTCAAGATTACATTTATTTCTGGCCTGACGATGGCTTGCCAATCTTGTTCAGAAATTGCAGCTGTTAAGTAACTAATTTCTCTTGAAAACTGCAAAGTTACAGGTTCTCTAATTAGCGGTGTGACTGTAGCCCAATCAATTTTTGTGAGCGAGAAAACCTGCCATACAACTTCGTCAATATTAATAAATTCTTTAGGATATTGTTTTACTCTAATATGAAGCAGTTTGGGTGTTCCCATCCTTTTTGTTGCAATTGGGGTAAAACCAGTAGTAGAAAGCAGAACCTCATTTTGATTTAGATATACATACCAACCTCTAGGGAAGCTACCATCATCAATTTTTAAATCGAACAACCTGAATGGGTGTGAATCATTAATTGAAATAAATGCTACTGAATACTCACCGATAAGCTGGTTTAAAATCTTACGTGTAGCTTCAATTTCTTCTTTTCCAAACCTTTTATAATAATGTAAAGCAATATTTTTTGGAAGAAACTTCTTTTTAGCTTTAAATCTATCTATGGCTTTTGTTAGTAGCTCTTTTAATTGATCTGCGCTTCTACTTTTTTCATAGAGTGTTGCTGTTCCTTCCATAAACATCCAACCTCCATGATTATCAAATACATTAACATATCCTATATATCTTGGACGCGAACCTGCTCTATTTTTATAAGATACAAAATTTGATATGGAGATTCCAAGAATCATGTCAACATTTTTCATTTCACCCTCTAGCACCCATGGTATACCACCAGCTTTGGAAAAAATAGCTGAAGCTAAATTAAGATATGACCATTTAATATTTTTAAATGTCCATTCGGTTATCATTTGACTTGAAAAACCATGAGAAGCTAAAATAGCTTTCAATCTATAATATGGGGTATTAGAAAAGTATCTACTTGTCTTTGGAACATAAGCCAAAACTACATCTATATTTTTAGGATTATATTTATTCACAAAACTAATACCAGCTTTTTCATACTCGTTAGTATCGATGGATTCGATAGTAATTTCATCGATTACATCAATATTACATCTAAAAAATTGTGGCATGCCTCCAGGCATGATGGTGGTTCCTTTGTTTAACTCTTCAATTAAATTTCTAACCATTCCAATTTCGGTTTTAGGACTTATTATAGCTAGTCTAATTTTGGAAATACTTTTATCATATGGTCCAAATCTTCTTAAACCCCAATAAGGTTGTTGATGAACTGCTGAACTGTCTGCCTTATCAAATAGCAAGTATGGTTCATTTTCTATTTTGTTGCCAGTTAAAAAAATTTCCTTCCCGCTCATAACTTTATTACAATAGGGGTTGTTTCCAGATTAATTTCCCAATCTCCAAAGCTTAAAGGAAAAACGTTTTTCTTAAGCGCATTCACAATTTCGAGCGTTTTACGAAATCTATCTTTTGATGCTGTTTTACTATCTAAAAAAGAAAGTTCTCTTTGTTTTGCTATTAAGTCAAAGTCTCTTCCAAGAAGATTTAATAAATGTTGTATCAGTTCAGCCCTGGGTTCTGGAAAAACAACATCAGCAGGTAAAGTCTCTATTTTAAACTCCCTGTAGTCCCTTACTCTACATAAGCTTTCCTCATCAGTTATTGTTTCAATCAAATAACCATCTATTTGTTCTTCATTTCCTCCTTTGTACCTAATTGAAAAATCTTTTAGTTTATCTGGATTTATATTTTGTTCTATAAGATATTTGATAGAACAATTCGTTTTAATAACTAGGTGTGGGTTAACACATAGCAATAATGCATTATTGATAATCACGAATCTAAATTCGAAACCATCAAAAATGCTAAATATATCATTATGAGGAAGATTAATAATATCTTGCTCGGAAAATATTATATACTTTTTCTTTATTATTTGGTAACCAACGCTTTTAATTTTTAGAATAAATTGCTTTGTTACCGTTCTTTTTATCATTTCTAAAGCAGGTTGTATCTCTTGTGATCCCTCTTCCCATTCGTATGAAAAATAATTTCCATTAAAATATATTGTTTTTTCATCACCTTTATTACTTGTAGACATAGATTTTTTATATAATTTCCCTATTTTATATGAAAGTAGAAAAAGATTACCAAACTTATCATAAATATACGAAAAAAATTTATTTTCATTACTTGTGAACATTAATTAAAATATATCTTCGAAAACATTAAAATGTTTCGTTGGTCAAAAGTTGGCTTTTTCATTTTTTATTTAGATTATTAGAAATTTACTCATAAAAGGTCTCATAACAGAAATACTTTATCAAAAATTAAAAAAGATTAATAAACTGTATTATAGAATGTACTTTTGACAATCTCTTTTGCTTTATTAATTTCTTTATGTGAAATTTAAGAAAATATATATTCAAAATTTTCTCTATATGATGTAAGGATACTATGACTCTCATTATAGCTTTAAAATGGATAGTAAAGGGTAAGGAAGGTGTTGTTATTTCCTCAGATTCTAAAACAACTGTTGGTCCTGTAAGTTATGAAACCCGTAAAATTTATCCAATAGTTTTAAAAGTAGATGATAAGTATGTTCCATTAGCTGTTGCTGGAGGAGCTGGTGAAGCATCCATTATCAAGCAAAGTTATAGAGTATGTGAAAAAGTTTTAACTGATTTGGCTATTAAAGAATGGAACAATCAAACTCCAACATTTGAACAATTCGAAGATGCAGTAACACAAATCGAGTCTATTCTCATCAAAAGGTTTGATGAGCTTCGTGAGCAAGGTCTTGAACCTAGCTTCAATATGATCTTAACAAGCGTCAGTCCTCAGGGTAAAGCATCCATAGTACAATTTGATGCGAGAGGTTTGGCTGAGCCTGTTCATGATAATCCTGGATTTGCCATTATCGGAACAGGTTTCTTTACTGGTGGGACCCTCCTTTTAAGGCTTCTAGGTTATTCAGCAGTAGAAAGCTATACTATTAATATTGGCGCTCTATCAACATTTATAATAGATGTTGTGAGCGAGATAGATCCCGCAGTAGGTCCTTTTATAGGAGAAAGTTACTACATGAGAGTTGAGAAGGGTAAGGTTTTACTAGGTCCACTAAAACCTAAAGCCATAAAAGAGTATAAGCTTAAGGTTGCAAAAAGAAAGGAGTTACTGCAGCAAATATGGAAGCTCTTTGACAACATTGGAGAGGAAAGAATTGAGAAAATGATAAAAGAATTGAAGAAAAGCTAGCATGAATAGAAACAACAACTAAAATGTAAGCAAAAGTTAAAGGAAAACTAACTTTAGTGGGGTATCGGGTGATTCGAGTTTGTTGATGTGATGGCAATAATATTAATACTCTTCTCAACTGATAAACAAGCTATGATATCTTTCTTGGATACACAAAATCCTTCATCAACACCAACATGGACACCTACAGACACCAGCTTCCACCATATGAATTATCATGAAAAATTCATTGTCTGCTATGCAATGGCTTATATATATATCTAGTTACGTATAACGATGGAGGAATGGAGAATAATTCAGGGCTTTTGCGTAAAATGCAAAGCTAAGCGTGAAATACAAAATCCAACCAACACAACACTAAAAAACTATAGGCCAGCACTCAAGGGCACGTGTCCAGTCTACGGAACAACAATAATAGTCATGAGAAAGAAACTATAAACATAAAAAACATATTTTCTTTTTTTTACCTAATTTCTCTTTTAAGAACTATTTTTTAGAAAACTACTCAAGAACCATTCTTGCACGTTTTCTCCGCTTCTTTTTCTTGCATGTACGTGAGTATTAAGTCTAACTTTGAATGATGCGTAATCTTCGCTATGATGGATGGGTTAGCATTCTGCTTCAACAGATGAGCTATGGAAGCATATCTTAAGGTGCGTGTTATTCCATACCTGTACTTCGCATAAGCTTTCACCCTCTCAATCAAGGCTCCCTCATTCTCACCACCAACCCACATACACTTGTTTTGCTCTTTAATTTCAAATTATACTTCTATACGATTACAAAATCTAAACTGTAAATAATTAGAAATTTCTGATAAATGTAGATATATTGAGATTATTTCTTAGACGAACCTGATAATGATCCAGTAATACCGCTTATTATCTTTATTACCCCCAACACTGCTAGTCCTGCAAAGACCATTTTACCTAATATTTCATGAATTAACTTATCTGAAACACAAGAGGCATAATCATATATTTTGGCAAACAATAAAACAGGAATATCCAAACTATAAAGAATACGAACAAAAACTGCTAGAATATTGGTTTATAACAGAAATACTTTTTAAAAATTTACAAGAGACTAATAAACTGTAGACTAGTAATATTTTAACAAACTCTTTCGTTATATTAATTTCTTCATACTTAATTTGAGAAGAATAATATTCGTAATGGTATTTGTATGATAACCATTAACTGCTTAAATCTATTTAGACTAGACATGAACATATTTAAAGACAAATTTTATGTCTTAGATATTTTTTGTATACCTTTTCCCTTTACAGGCATAAGTATAAAGCTAAGCTTTTCCTTATAGTAATACTCTCTGACCATATTCTACAATTAGGACAATCAAATCTTTTTACGTGGAAAATACCATAATTCCATTCTTTTGTTATAGCTTCTATTTTATTACCACAGCTGGGACACTTTGCTGAAGACATCACTATAAAATACTATATGTTAAAAATATTTAAGCATTTGCTAAAGTCCAAAAATTGTAGCACAAATACATTAAAAAATTTTAATGTTATGAATTAGTTTAAGAAGATAGAATGCCTGAAAAGTGTAAGTATGAAAATTTATACTTTGATTATGATTCTGATGAATTTAAAACTTATAAATGCGAAGAAGATGTAGTAAAAGATGGACTTTGTATTTTTCATCATAAAAAATATTGGGAAGAAAATAAAGATGAGGTTAGAAAAAAGTTCATGGAAAAAGTTAAAAATGCTATCAAAAATAAAGAGCCTTTACTTTGCATTGGCTATAACTTGTCTAAAGTTGACCTTTCCAAGATAAAGTTTGAGATTCCTGTTTATTTTTTGAATACTGTTTTTCACGAAGAAGTATATTTTTCTTTTGTCGAATTTAATAGAGAAGTAGACTTTCGTGGAGCTACATTTTTATCTGACGCGGACTTTTTTAAAGCTACATTCTTATCTAAAGCAGATTTTAGTGAAGCTAAATTTTCATCTAACGCAGACTTTATTAGAACTAAATTTTTATCTGAAGCAATCTTTAGCGGAGTTACATTCTTATCTAAAGCAGACTTTAGTGAAGCTAAATTTTTGTCCGAAGCATACTTTAGTGAAGCTAAATTTTCATCTAACGCAGACTTTATTAGAACTAAATTTTTATCTAAAGTATACTTCCGCGGAACTAAATTTTTATCTAAAATAAACTTTCGTCGAACTAAATTTTCATCCGAAGTATTCTTTCGTGTAGCTATATTCTTATCTGAAACTCTCTTCATTAGAACTAAATTTTTATCTAAAGTATACTTCCGCGGAACTAAATTTTTATCTAAAGTATACTTTACCAGAGCTGGATTCTCTGGTGCTGTAGTGTTTAGAGAAGCAAAGTTTCTTGGGAAAACACTTTTTGATTACTCTACTTTTCTAGACGCTGTTTATTTTGTAAATCCTGATTTTTCACCTGGCGTAATAGAAAAATGCTTAGAGCCGTACAGTTGCATTTTATTCAGATATTCTAATTTTAAAAAACAAGAAAAAGTAATGTTCATTGGTTGTAATATGGAAAGAATTTCATTCATTCACACGAATATAGAAAGAGTCAGATTTAGAAATGTAGAGTGGGGAGACTTTAGAATATATGATGAGAAGCTTCTGTTACTTAAAGAATCAAAAGAAGAAAGGAAAAAATTTATAGAGAATGGAAAAAGAAAGCTTAAAGAGATATCAAACGTATCGAAAGAAAAAATATTAGAAATACTAATAGGAAAGAGTAATGCTAATAAGATAGAAGAAGAAATAGTAAAAGTGTTAGAATTAAAAATTCCAGAAGTGTTAGATGAAATAAAATGGTTGATGGTGAAAGAAAAAACTAAGGATGAAGAAGATAAACTTAATAAATTACTTAGAGAATTTGAAAACGAAGTAGATAAAATAATAAAGGAAGCAGAAAAAGTCATTAATATGGGTAATAAAGAAATAGAATATAATATTCTTAATGACATTATATTAGACGAAGATTTAGTCTTAGACAACGTGTTAGCTGTTTATAGAGCTCTTAGAGAAAACTATGACTATTACTTAAAATACGACGAATCTGGTAAATTCTTTATTAATGAAATGAAGTTGAAGAAAAGGTTCTCTAATTTTACAGAAAAGATCGTTTTATCAATTTATGAACTGCTTTGTATTTATGGGGAAAGCTACAGAAGAACTATTGCTTGGATACTTGCAACAATCCTTTTATTTGCTCTTGCTAGATTGCTCTTTGAAGCATCTCCTTTATCTTTAGATATTAATTCTCTTATAGATTCTCTTAATAATAGTATTGCAGCTTTCTTTCAACTTTCCAACAAGGATGACCCGCTAACGATCATGGAAAGAGTAGCTTCAATTCCAATACTTGGTACCTTCATTATAGCATTAAGGAGAAAACTTGAAAGAAGGATAAGACATTAGAAGTAAGTTTAAAAATTTTTACTAAGTTATGTTTTAGTAAAAATACTTGAACATCCTTTGTAGCTATCTTACTACTGGGTATTTTTTAATTTTTGGAACTAAGGATACGGTGTCTCTTTCCTTTAGTAGTAAAGTAAGCTCCTTGGTTTTTTGACATTATCCATTTTTGAATTTTTTTAATTAATGTAAATTCAAAAACATAAAATATCAAAATCGTTTTATAAAATTATATATCTCTCAATTCTGTAATAGAAGTAAAGACAATAGTATGGAGATAAATACTGATGAAATTGATAGGATATCAAAATTATTGTAGATAACCTTTTAGAATCCTTTAAGTATGATCCTAAAAACAAAGAATTTTGCTAGAACTTACGAAGGAAGCTTCTCGTGTATGTTTAAAAATATTTGAAGGAAAATATAACACTTAGTATGAAATAGACGCTGAATTTGTAGAAGCCTCAAAAAGAGTTTGGGAGAAAATGAGAAGAGCGAGAGGAGATGAAGCATTCCTTGAATTCCTCGGATATACCTCCGCGCTACAAACTTTCTTGTATAAAATTTGGTCCGACCTTTATCCTCCAACTTATATTATTTAACCTTAGTCTCATTTTTTTCTTTAATTTTCTCAGAATTTTGAAGAAAGATCTCTAGCATATTCTTCTTTTTCGCTATCTTAATAAATTTCTCTTTAGCTTGAGGAAAATTTCTCCCAATATTTTAAAGAAATCGGTAAAGAAGTAGGTTTAAAAGTTAAAGCCAATATTCTACGTAATATTGATGTTGAAAGTAAGTATCTAAGCAAAACAATAGGTAAGATAAATCAAGAACATGTCTTAATATTTGAGAAAGTGAATGAAGACTGGGAAAAAGCGAATCCAAAAGCTTATACGAGAATGCTCAAAAACCACGATCAATACTAGTTGCCTCTAGACAATCCCTCTTGGTTTCCTGAGGTCACCTCTTCGTAGTTGGTTCTGTAATCATACAGCAAAATAATATCTTCCACTAAATTTGGAAAAATCGAAAAATACCAAAATAATATGGATGGTAAGTGGATTGCCAGAGGTATAGTCCTTTTTATAAACTTATTTTATAAATTTAGTCCCTATTAAAAACTTGAAGAATTGCTAAAAAGTTAATTTTTCCGACTGTTAACATGGAAGTTTCAAGAATATTCTCTCACTTTTACTATTAAATCCCATTTCTCTAAGCAAATTTTCAATATATTCTTTTTCATAACATATCAAATTTGCTTTTAATATCATAGGTATGTTGAGAACTCCTACCATTAGATAAAAAGGAAGGGAAGAAATAGCATCTTTCGGATTATTTCTAAGAAATTTTTTAAACTCTCTACTACCTCCTTTATACGTTGGATTGGTAGTATATACTAAGCAAATATTTCCACCGTTTTTTAAAGCCCTTCTGGCTTCTAGAAGGAAACTATGAAAGCTGTGAGGTTCCAAATACTGTATGAAATTTATTGCACAAATTCCATCAAAAGATTCGTTTTTAAACGGTAATCTATCTTTAAATAAATATTTATAAAGATTTAATGAACCAGAAGCTATGTATTCTTTCAGTTTCTTTGAAGCCAATTTTATTGCAGAAGAAGAAGCATCAAAACCATATACTTTTATGTTATCATTTATTAAAAATAATTCTAAAATCATATTTTTAGATCCGCAACCTGCATCAAGATATTTACCACCTTTTTTCACTTCCAAATTTTCAGCGACTTTTTTTAACATTTGAGTATAAGGTGGAAAGTTACTCATTTTGTCGTAAAAGAATGGATAGAGTTCCCAAAGAAAGTTTTTTACTTCAAACATAATACAACTCTCTTTCCGAAAATCTATAGCTTAGAAATTTTGCGAACTGTTGAACAACCATCTCTCTGTAACTCATAGTAAGTAAACAATTTTAAAGCTTAAATTTTTTATCGATTTAATTTTTAGAATCCTACAATAAACTAAATTTTGAACCAACCTAGCTCTATACAGGTGATCTTACTATTGATTCCTTAATGAATACATTATAATTTGAAGGATTGGAGGTAATCAGTAATTTTTGGAGGAAATAGGAGACATTTCAAGAGTAGTTAGAAATGTTAGGCATATCATTTGTTACTGTATGACAAGAAGAATATGAGAGAGAAGCCAAGCTAAAAAATCTTAACTTAAAAATTTTATAAAAATATATAATTATAGAAAATAACTTTGAATGACAAAAAGATTTAAAGGTTAAAAATAAATAGATGAATTAAGAAATTTTCTTTTAACTATAGCATATATTTTTCTTTAAAAGAATTTAAAGAAAATTTTGATATAATTTTGCATCAATAAAATTTGTAGAAATAAGCATTATTTCCTCTTTTTAACTTGATTTATTTTCTCGATCGGCATAGGGGCTTTGAGTTCTTCAATGGTTTTCATTGATACTCTTATACATTCTTCTGGAGGTTCTAGTGGCTCGACATTTTTAAATGGCTCAGCACGTGCTCTTACCGTCATTTTACACCATATTTTATAATCTGAAAACCTGCTTATAAACTTTTAATCAATAGATTCAACAAATTAAGCAATAAGTCTGACAAAAATATTATTGTTATGATCATCTCTATAAGAATCAGGTAAATGTATATTTTACTTATCCTTTCAGAGTTTGAAGCTATAATCTCATCTTCAAAAAACCATGAAACCATTGCAATCAGCAAAACAAAGGCTCCAATCGCAAATGTAATGATTATTGATACTTTATCAGAAACGCTTATAAAAGTGGAAAAGTAAGTTAATATTGTTCCTACTATAGCTAATAGACCAAATATTACTCCAAAGTATAACCACATTCTTATATCATATCTGAGAGAAAAAGAATACCAAAATTTTCCTTTTATATTTTTTGAGACTTCTATTAAAATCACCTTTTTCCCATCCTCATGTCTGACTGGATGAATAATTATGCCTTCCTTTATATCAAAATAGAAATCTTTAATGTCCTGCCACCTAGTTGCTCTAATGATGTGGAGAGTATTTTGCTTTAATTCAAAATTAGCCATGTATCTATCGAAGAAAAGTCCTTTGTATTTCCTTATTTTTTCACGCTCAACCACACTGTACTTGAAAATAAAAGTTTTAATGCTATTTGGATCGATTGCGCTAGATTCAGGAAGTTTAATTACCCCATCTTCCATTTGAATGTCTAATCTCCTTCCCTCAACATCGTACACCTCAAGATCAGGATATGATGCATATGAAATTTCATATACTTTCGTATTAGTGAGATTCCTATAAGTTATTTCATGATGGACTTTAACTACAGGTGGTAATAGATGTTCAATCTCAAATTTCTCTTTGATTATTTCAACGTCGGTCATTTTAAGTTTAGATATCTTTATTATAAGATTGATAATATAAATTTAAAATTTTAGTTCCGCATCTTTACTGCAAATTTGCTGACTGGTATTTAATTGTAAAACTTTTTTATAATAAAAAATGAGGAACTATTTGCTAGAGGTCATCAAAGAATTTTAAAATTATGTTTTTATGATTTTAAAATTTATAAATTTATATTCTTTATAACACTAGAAAATTTTAATAAGGAATTTTTGAAAAATATTTTAATTCATAGAAAATTCTAAAAAGACTAAAATTAAATCTGGTTATATAACTACTTCTGGGTCAATATGCAGGATTCTTCCTATAATAGCTCTAAATCTTTCTTATTATTAAAATGGGCTTGCCAACTTAAAATGTTCTCATATTTCTTACTTGCTAAACATTGCTGCTCAAAATCATATAATCTGAGTTTTTAAGCTAATCTTGTTTCTTCGCAATAATTACGTTATTAAAAAAAGCTACTGCCTATATCTGCTACAATAATTAGTTTTTGTTCCGAAGGAACATTAGGTATGTAGTACATAAGCTTTTCACAGCATTCTTAAACGTTTATTATTAGTATCATGGCATAATGAAGAGAAAATCTCATTTTCCTTGCGAACATTTGTAAACCTAAAGTGTTATGATAATTCTCATGATCAAAAGTGTGTGGTTTATATATAAGGAAAAATATTTACCTATTGAAAGAAATTTTAAAAGATTTTAGTCAGTAGGTGTCGCTGGTTGCTATCAATGTTAAAGTTCTATTCATGAAAGGTAAACGAACTGTAATTTATCTCGGCCAAATATCTTCCAATAGGTCGCTCAAAATACTCGCAATCATACCTATTAACACAGAGACTAGTATCCAGTGATAGCTGTATGTCCCGTTCTCGAAGAAGAATTGGTAGCTCCACGCTAAGTACACCGATAATGCAGTGACAACAAGAAAAATTATAATATCCTTGGAAATTTTGTTTTTATAGTTAGGTTCAAACTTCAATATTATGCCCCTTGTAATCCAATAACCACCAATAAGCGCGAGGCATCCTAACAGTTGTATTCGTCCGAAAGCTATTATAAAGAACCCGAGATCCGACCTAGTAGGTTCGATGATATATTCATGAAAAGGTGAAGGATAAAAATCTAATAGAAGAATTTTCTCTGTTAACACTAATAGGAAGGGATATACTACAGGATACGTTGTTATGAAAAGGATTATAAGGGCAAATATGTAAAGCCCAATAGTTTTAGCAGTGAAATCATAGTACGCAACAAGAATTTTCTTTAACTTCTCACCACCTAGGTTTACTTGTAGATACTTTATCTCTACATACTTTAATATAAAATAATAAAGTGGCAAACAATAAAAAATTATGATTATGAATAATACTTCCAGATTTACTATGATGTTAATAAGGATCACTAGGATTAGTATTGCTATAAGGATAAGTAAAGGGAAGAGTATTATTCTAGCGTATCTCTCACCTAATTTTGTTAGTTCTTCAAAAATTTTCAAAAATTCTTGGCCCTTATGTCTATATACCCATCTATTAAGCTTATGTATTGTTACAAATATCCAGTAAAGCATGGTCAAAAACAAAGCTAGCCCCACATATATTAGTAAAATTAATCTTTCGATAAGATCTGTTGCAAATGGATTAATTACCGGTTCTGAGAAAGGAAAAGAACTCAGAGAATATATGCCGTAACAGAGTAATATAATTAGAGGGACGATTTCTACTATAATTCCCACAACTCCATAGTACTTAATCTCATTTAGTTCTATTCGATAAGCTTTGGAGAGAATTCTAATAACCATAGTTGATATTAAAGAACCTCTATAGATTTTTATAGAACATACCTGTAATGCTAATAGAGTTGAAATGAAGATTATGAAGCCTACATGTGGAATAGTAAAGTCTACTGTTTTAACCTTTAAAATATGAAAAATGCTTATTTTGATGCTAGAATTTTTACCGTCCTCATTTTTCACCATTAGCTTTGTGTTTAATTTCACGTTAGTCAGGTTTAAAGCAACGGACGTTGCATTGCCGGCAAGAACTTCCGTCTTATTACCAATGAATCTATATAATGTGAAAGGATTTGAGCTATTTATCTCCACCAGAGCAATATCTTTCAGTACAAATGTGCTATGAAAATCCAAATAAAAAGCCTGCTCGAAGGAAAACGGTATATAAAAAGTTTTATTTCCATAAGGCACTAGTGTAAATTCACCTTTATACGAGTCAACAAGCACTCCTTCGCTTATTTTAGGTCCTGATAAGAAAAAGCTTAGAGCTACTAGCATTATGAGGAAGAGAATGATCATAATCCTTGATGGGGTAAGTGTATTTTTCAGTGTTCTCCAATATAACCTTATTTTTCGTTTGAAAAGCTTTAGGATCAGATAACACATCGAAACATCATACCACATCTCTGAGTTATGCCCCCTTAATTTAAGCCTCTGAGACACAATTAATATAATTTTAAAATTAATTATCTATATATATAATTAAAATAGAAATTAGGTTTAATTTTTCTATATATATCATCGTGAATGCCTCATCAAGACTTTAAGAAAAAAAGATAAAGCTTTATAAAGTGTGTAGATGTTAATATCTTCCATCTGAAATGTCTTATCTTGAATTAACAAAGGGTGAAGTAGATGATATGGTGAACTTTATTAATCAACGAACTGAAGAGCTAGAAAATATCGAGAGTAATTTGAATAATCTGACAAGAAATTTTCGTGCGCTTACAGTTGAAGAGTTGAAAAGAGTTTATTCAAATGGTTATAACCAGTGAAATTAGATATTGAATCGAGCTTTCTTAAGTGTGAACGTTGCATATTTCCCATTAGCCTGCTCAAGAAGACAGCGGGCTAGTAAGTTCGTTCTGTTCATAAAATTTCGTATCCAGATGTGTTGCCTCCACATCCATGCTCTTTCTTAATCTCAAGATTGCAGTTGTTGAGAAAGCAATTCCACTTACATTTTTAATATAAAAATACATATAAATTTTTGTTGTTTATATGCTATTATGAATTATTCCTTTCAATTAATTATTCTTAAATCATAATAGAAATCTAAATAATAATACTAACTTTTATATGGTTATATGAATATTATAAGTATATGTTACAAAATGTATACAATAGGAATTTAAAAACTTGTTTGTGTTTCTTAAGACATGTGACTATTATTGGCATGGTGTATATTTATAAAATATTCAAAAGTCATAAAATGGTATCTTTGTGCTTGACATTTGGAAATTTAGGTAGTTTTTGTTAGCGGTTTATTCATATTTAGGATTTGTTATTCTCTTTATGAGTCGTGGATTATGGTATGAAAGTATGATAGAATTAGGGCTACCTATATTCTATCATTTTACTTTAGAAGAAAGTATGCGATGGTCAATTTATTTTTTTGCCAAGTATCTTTCCAATTTTTGTTATAACAAGTAGTTTTAAGCGCAAAAAGTTTTCGTTGAGCTTTTTTAAAATCTCTCTGATGTAACATATCCGCTTACTTCATCTATTTTCAATATTATAATAATCTTTGCTTTCTTTATATTTCTCCTTTACTTTATTCCAAGTTTTTTCGATCCTTGGGTCATCAGCTTTGTATTTGCCTACACAAGCATTGTTGGAATTTCTACTTTTTACTATATTGGTTCTGAGCCATGGGAGATATTAAAATCTGGAAATGAAGCTAGATATATCGAAGCGTTAAAACTAGAACATGATTGGATTTGGAGAGCGATCAATATCATTTCCTGGGCAATTGTAATCCTTGCAACAAGTGCCGTCTTTATTTCATGGACTCAAATAATTTATCCCGGAATACCCGTAGAAAAACGTTCTTCTTTTCCTTTTATTAAACTACAAGCTTTTGCAGCCGTTCAAGTTATATATTTGCTTCTAGGAGTCTGGTTTGGAATATTATACAGACTTATGGATTATGCTTGGCGTATACGTAAAAGAATAGCAGGTATCGAATAAGAAAAAAGAACCTTTAGTTCACTTTGGATTTGCAAATAATATATTTTAAAGTTAAAAATTTTTAACAGGGTATAGCATCTATGAGAAACGTCATATAATCATTTAATTCGATTAAAAAGGTAAGTAGTTCCAATTTCGATAGTTTCGAACTTATAAAAAGACTCTAAAATATTTATTGTTTTATTTTTAAATTACCAAATAAAAAATATATTAAATAATGTTTGATACTGGTATCCTTCTCGCAATTATGTATATCATAGTAATAGAGGTATTCGCTTTTATATTACTGTATCCAATTTTAAGAGAATCCACTAGAGGTATTCTTTCTTCTAGCTTCTCTGAAGAAGTGATAGCCTTTTGTATTACATTAGTAGCTTTAAGTTACGGTTTATACTTTATGTTCTATTTGATCACTTTTTTCATAGGAGCATTATCAATTCTCATAGCTATGTTCGCAGGATTATTTTTAATAACCTTATCAAGATCTTCTAGGATAAACCTGTTTCTCTTTCTATTTTCGGCAATGTTGTCCATTTCATCCTTTGCTATTCAAGATCTCACAAAAATAGCCAGCTTAATTAATGGAATAGTTTACCTCATAGGCATAGGGGAAGGAGCAATAAAAATTATTCTTCCAACTTTTAAAGACTTTTACGCAAAATATGATAGCTCGTATGCAGAATTACTCACAGCTTTTTTTATTATTATCTGCATCTTAAACGTGGTTCTTTCATGGCTTGGTATTGAAACACCAATGGATCTCCAAACAATTCAAAACATGTCAATGGTGACCTTTATTGTAATGGGTTTATTAGGATTTTACTACCTAAGATTTATAAGTAAAAGACGCTCTTAGTTATAAATTCTTTTAACTAATCTTATACTAAATATTAATTTAAAAGAAGAATCATGTAAAGCATTGATTTTCATAATATTAGTAAGCAAAAAGTGGTACCTTTGTATGAAAATTATCATTGATTACTAATCATTTATTTATTAGATAGTTTAATTCTTTTCTTTAAAATACCAAAAATCTTATAATCATTTACTTATTTTTAGTTTGCTCATTAATATAAGGAGGCAAACCTCTTATAGTTCAATATTATGATAAAAATGTTGAACCTCTTAATAAGTTAATCACTAATTAATCGAATTTCATTTAGTAGATCCTCAACAATACTTGCAGTTATGCTTATTAGTAAAGAAACTGGAACGTTAGTTAAGTTATATGGTTGATTTTGGGGAAAATAATAATAGCTCCAAGTTAAATATTCTGAAATAAAGAATATTGAAAAGAAGAAGGCTATATCTCTAAGAATCCTTAATATTGGTCTGGGCCTAAATTTATATAGCATTATGCGTGTGATTAAATAAGGACCAGTTACCAAGATACACGCAGGAACCTGAAGTTTTCCTAAAAATATGAAGATGTCATCCGTCAATGTTAAAAATGTATGAATTGCATCGTATATGAATGAGGGGTAAAACTCTAAAAGGAACAAATTCTTGGTTAATAATGAAAATAAAGGTTTCATTGAGGTAAATAAAACAAAGAATGCAATAATCATTAATACAAAAAAGCCGCTAGTCTTCATGTCTATTTCAAGGAAATCGGCAATTTTCTCGTTAGCATTATTACTTGTCAGACTTTTTTTCAATTGCTTCATCTCTATTTGGAGTGATGCAGCGTATAAAATCAAACCTACAATAAAAGATATGCCTATTATTATTTCATATTTAAAATTTAGAACAAACATTATAGTTGCAACTAGTAAAAAGACAAATGCTAAGAGAATAATTTTCTTCTCTTCCGACTTGAAAATATGAAAAGTCTTTTCATATATTTTTAAAGCTTCTTGGCTTTTATTTCTTAAAATCCAAATTTTCATGTTCCTGAATATTAGCTCAAAAATCCTTACTATAACCGCAAAGAAAAAACCGATTGTAATAAATATAAACAATATTCTTGCAAAGTAGTCCATAGCATAACCGAAAATATTCTTGATAGAAATTATCTCTTGCCAGAGAGAAATCATGATTGCATAGAGAAATAAGAATAGTATTGATATTGGAAGGATTAACTCCACTATAGCCGTCGCTAAACTAGTGGTACTTTTCTGTTTGCTTAAACTTTTGCGTATAAGTTTAAAGAAAATTATGGTCACCATTCTTCCTATTAAAGTATCTTTTTTAACAACAAATGAGAGAAATTGCAACGAAAATAAAGTTATAATGAAAATGATGAAGCCTACATGTGAAATGGTGAAATCCGCAGCTTTAACCGATACAATGCGTTTAAAATTCATTTTAACGCTTATATTTTGACTACCTTCATTCTTTACAGAAAGTTCAGTCAGGTTTCCTATATCATACAAATTAGAACTGTAAAATAATATATGTTCAGCAAGTTTTACTGTTATATTACCATCAAGTTTATAAAGCGTGAAAGGACCCGTAGCATTTATTTCTACAAATACAGTATTATTAAGTATAAGATTACGTGCAGATATCAAATAAAATGTTTGGTCAAATGACGAAGGGATGAGAACTGTTTTGTTTCCATAAGGTTCTAAGGTAAATTCGTATTTTTTTGTCGAGATGAGATCTTCATTATATAGTCTTGGCCCAGTCAAGAAGATTCCTAAACTTATCAGCATTAAGATAAATAATAAAATCATAAGATTCGATACTGACAAGATTCTTCTTAATATCCTCATATACCTTCGAAACTTATTTTTAATATTCATCACCCTTTACCATATAGTTCAGTATGAATCAATAACGCTGCAAACATGTAATTTTTTACCTCTGATAACATTTACACATATATAACTTTAGTAAATTTAAGTATATCTTAAAAACTGAATATGCTTTAAACAACGAATCTTAAACATTGTATTAAATATACTTCAAAATATAGATTACAGATAAAAAAAATACTTATAAATAGATTAGACTTAGGAAACTATCTTTTAACTATAATATATATTCTTCTTTAAAAGAATTTAAGGAAAATATAAATAAAGAAAAAGAAAAAACAAATTTTGAAATAATTTCTGAATATTTTCCTAAACTTTATAAAAGTAAGAAAATAGGTCTTGGTCTTAATGCTAGATTGTTGGATAGAGATTTAAAAGAGATAAAGGATTTGATCGAAAGCGCAAAGAAAAAAGGAATCTCTTTAGAAAAAGAAGCTTTACTGAGAGATTTGTTTCAAAAAGTAGATTTTTATAAAAGCGAGGAAATTAAAAAAGAAAGTAAAGATATGAAAGTATCAGATATAAAAAGGAACTTCCTTGTACATAGCGGTTTAGAAAGTACAGTAACTTATGTGAGAATTAACGAAAAAGGAAAATTAGAGTTAAGCTATGGAACCACTCACAAGGATGAAATTTTAAATTGGATAAGAAAACCTGAAAACTAGAAATAAATCATTAATATATTATATTTTATTCATTTATATGCATAAGTGATTCCAATAAAGGGAATTGAAAGTTTGATGGCCGTCGCAAGCGGGCCATCCTTTACAATAATATATTTTTATAAAAAAGATAGCAGCTTGCTAATTTGGGCTGCTATAACGGGATACCCCTCTTTCTTTATCTGTTAATTTTTATGATATCCAGCCTGCAGGTCTAAGTAACAATTTAGCGAAATAAATAGCCTTGGATCCTATAAAATGGGATTTCTTAAGGAGTTTATTATTATGACCGCTTGAATTTCTAAATAACAATATTTCAAATTAATGAAATAAGATAACCTGCAATTTAGAATCCTAAAAAAGTAAATTTTCTCTCTAAAAATATTCATAAAATTAAAGCTAATTTACAATAGTTTATAATAAGATATGTATTATATCCCCTGATGCCGCCATAAGAAATACTCTTAAAACTTTTCATTTCAACCTAATGAAATATTCCTAGCTTTTTGATGGCCGTCAGGCAGAGCCATCTAATATATCCTGCTTTCTCATTAAAATTAAATAAAATAAAAAATAGATGGAATACAGTTTCTATTTTTTGAAACTATGAAGCTTAGTTTAAGCTTAGCTCAGAATTAGATGACCAAAGTAGTCCATCCTTATTTTATTTTAATGTAAATTATGACAATGTGAATGCTATCCTTTTAATACTTTTCTTATCATTTCTTCATATGCTCACATGTGTCTCTTATTCCATTCATAACTTCTTCGCAACAATCATGATACGCATCTCTAAATTGTGAATAGAGGAAATCTTTTATTTGATCCCTATATTTATCTTTATGAGTAAAAACAACTGGTTTATGGCAGAACAAACATGGTACTGAAAACAACATAGGATCGATTTTATACTTTTTCCTAATTTCATTATAAAAAATATCAGGAGATTCTAAGAATAGTTCTAAAGTAGCATTATAACATTCATTATAAATCTTATTACGTATTTCCTCCTCTATTTTCTTCCTATATTCCTCAAATTTTATTACTACTCCATTTATCAGGTCTTTAACAATATCATTCTTGCTCTTTCCAAGTATATTCTCAAGTTTAAGAAGCTTCTCATAAACATCTCTAGGTAAATGGATATGAATATCAGGATGTTCCTTTAGCCATTTATCTCTATATGTCTCTTTCTTCTTTTTCCTTCCCATACTAAATATTAATATCTATTTATGATATTATTTTATATTTCTCAGAAAATTTCAAAAATCCATTTCGCAGCATGTAGGCTTACTTCCCAATAATTAAGCCTAGGACTAGGAATTTAAAATAAAAACCTATTACCCTTTTTATCAACTTCCTCATTTGTCAACATTATTAGTTTATTAGCGATTTGGCTATAGGGCTCAATAACTTGAGAAATGGCATAATCTAAAAACTCATACCTTAAAGTTTACAATATTAGCTTAAATGTAATGGTTCTTATAAACATTCTACAAAATCTTCCAAATCATCTACCTTTACTTTATTGATGACCCGCCTAATGAACTTCTGGACTTTTTCCAATTCTTGTTTCAACTTCTCTACATTTTCCTCATCGTAACAAGAAAGATAGCCATAATGGAGAACCTTATTCCTAAGCTCAACAAAATTTATGAGAGTATCATATTCAATTTCGCTTATAATACTACTCTTCTTTGCTTCTAAGAGAGCTTCCTTAACACTCTTGATCTCTTTTTTCCTAAGCAATTGTCTAAGGCTATCCACGAGTTTATAGTGACATATAATGATTTTTCTACTTAATAATTCCGCTTTTAGAGAAAGTACTAAGAATTCAAAATTTATAAGTGGTTTAGGCAGCTCGTAAAGACACATAATATTTTCAGGTTTGAAAAATTCCAATAATAGATTCTTAAGGGATAATTGTCTTGAAAAATATTCTAATAAGCTCTCAAATTTGAGGATTTCTGGAATCTTTACTGTAAAACTTCTCGAGATTTTTTCTAAAAGTTTTTTAACTGAAACATTATTAAGTAGCTCCTCAAGCCAGCTACTTTTAGCGTCAAAAACGTTTATAAAATAAATTGAGTAGTTTTCAGACATATTCGTATACATTTTAAAAAATGAATTATTTAAATAAATTTATTGAATATGAGAATTTTTACATCTTTGTTTAATTTTTTTTTAATTTAAAGCTCGCTTATTAATTTTTAAGAAGGTCTTCTATGGTATAAACCCATTCATTACAACCTTCAATTCTTTCATCCTTGTTTATATTTACTCCATCTTTTTAAAATTTCTTCGGCTTCTTTATCAAGAGTTCGGATTAGTTCGTCAATTATACCAGGTACCACGTTAAGACTTTCAAATTTAATATTTTCATTTTCCAATTTTTTCATGAGATCTTTTTCCAGGTGTCTAGAGTCTTCCAGTGGCAAGCTCGTGATAACTATAACACGCTTTATTCCAACCTTGTGATATTTTTTGAGTTTATCGACTAATTCGCCACTTTTACTCTTAATGTATTCTTCGCCGGCCGGCGCTTCTCTTAGATATGTTTTACATTCAATGCCTGTATAATCTTCAATAGATACATCTACGTCAGTAATACCTCCAAACCATTTGAAAGGTGTTATACTTATAAAGGAAGGTAACATTTTCTGTAAGTAATGACTTATGAATAAGGGTAAATCTTCATCGCGCATTTTATGCTGATTAAAATCCTTGTTGAATAGATACACACGTGCATATGTACTTTGCACATTACATTTAGAACAAACCGCGTTGCTTACGGGATTGGAGCCGAATATTATTTCGAAACCATGACACTTCGTACATACATTGACCTGAAGCCAAGGTTCGATTATTTTACATCGAATTAAACGGTCAATTAATCGTTTAACATTTTTAATATCCTTACGTTGTTTGCGCCATAAACTTATTAAATTTTCAAGCAAAATTGCAATAATCCACTCAAGTAGAGTTTTATCAAGAAAGGAGAGTGGTCCTGTTAATGAAAGAGGTGCGGTAAAGCGATTGGTTAGCTCAGGTAGAATCTCGGGTTTAAGTTCGACTACTACGCTTTCCAATTGTTTTAACCAAGAATTAATTAAATCTGGCCTCCAAAAAAGTTCAGGAAGAATATTCAGTGAGAATTTGCTTTTAGCTAGGCTTATGGATTCTTCAGCTTTTTTGACTTCTTCACGCACCTCAATTAAACCAAGCGCAGTTGCATCAGGAATGACCTTTAACTGGGGTAAGAGTCGATGATTGATAAATAGTATATTAAGACCATCTTTATATTTTGACTTAGCAAATTCAACTAATTGTTGGAATATTCTTTTTTTACCATCAAATTTTACTCCTCCTTGGCTTCAAGATATTCTGCTGAAGCACCTAATGCTCCTCCTGCAAGTAATCCTAAGAATGCGCCTATAGGACCTGCAATTAGTCCCCCCAGAAGTACTCCTCCTAATGCTCCTACCATGGATCGTGATGCAGGAGTCAAAAGAGGTGGCTGTCCTTTCTCAAGGATGATAAGTCTATCTGTTTGGTCTATATAGATTAGTGAGGAGCAGTAAGGACATCTAACTCTCCGGGGCGGTGGATTGCGGATAAAGAACCTACCATTACATACTGTACAGCTATATTCCCACTTCTCTTCATTAACTTCATTTAGATTGTAAATATTCTCTTTTAGGCAAAAAGGACAACGAAGCGTAAAAAAGTAGGGTAATTCACTTTTCTCTCTCACTTTTAAGTAGACTTTGTTATTGCAACTATGGCATATTATATATACTCCCATGGTCTTCACTTACCTCTTCTTTTAGATAACTCTGCTTCTAGATTTGAAAAAATTTTGGATATATTTTCTCTACTTTTTCCCCAATCTAACAATTGTGCTATGGGTACCGAAGAGACTTCTACTCTTACACCTTCATATTCTGGTCTTATAGAGACTTCAATATTTTCGCCCCATGAAAACAGAGAGATACCCGATGTTGCTTTAATCGAGTCTTCTTTACACTCCTTAATTTTAAAACCACACTTCTTTATAGCCTCTAATGCAGCATCATAGACCTCTTTTAAGGAGGCTTTATAAATCCTAGTTTCCTTAACCATCTTAACCGCCTTTTTTGCATTCTATATATTTCTCAAAAAAGTTATTAACTGGAAGGATCGTTTCCTCAGATATAGTGTATATTAGATATCTTAAGCTTCTGATTCGTAATAGAATTTTTTCATTCATGATTAATATAAAAATAATTATAAACATATATTAATTTTACAATATAATGGAATTTTATTTTATCTGATAGATTGTTTGTTTATTTAATAAGGTCAAAGTTAAACTTCTCACGAGGAACGCACGGTTAAGATTATAGGAGAAGACAAGCTTTACTCTCCTTATTCCAGCTTGATAATACACTTTTTGACATGATTTATTATTATATGGATAATGTTTATTATTAAATAATAATAATTTATCAATAGAAGAATAATTATGTTATTTGATTTGCGTTCAAAAGAAACACGGGAAGAGCTTTATGATAGGGAAAAGGAGTTAGATGAGCTTAAACATGCTATAGAAAAACCAATGATTTTGATAACTGGAATGAGAATGGTCGGCATATAGAGTATATTAAACTGAAACCTTTTTTTAAGAATACGTCAATTGAATTTTTAAAGGAAGGTTTTTCGCAGCATAAGATGAATGTTAATGAAGATTTGATTGAGTATGCTCTTGATAGGTTAGATGGTGTTGTTGGATGGTTAACTGAGGTAGGTTCCATAGCTGTGGGAAGAGGGGTTCTTACTAAGGAGCTTATTGATGAGGTTGCAGAAGCTATGAATGTTATTATTAGTTCATTAAAATCTCTTTGGGAAGGATATTTGTATATTATTGAAGCTATAGCTAAAGGTTACAAAAGTGAGGGTGAAATCAAAAACTTTTTTGAATATAAAATGGGGTATAAAATAGAGTCTTTTGAAATAACGAGGTACTTGCGGAGTTTAGAGAACATGGGTTATATTACTAAAGTTCAGGAAAAGTATGAATTTTTAAGTCCTTTATTAGATTATGTAGCAAAGCGTATGTTTTAAAAATACTATATTGTCGTTGTTCTGTTATAAATTTTATAAGTATGGAAATTATAATATTACTAAACATAATTGATAAAAAATTACACTAATTTTTATTGCAAATGATGATGCTATGCCCATTGAACCTCTTCTCTAGACCACTCTTATGAATATTACTCTAACCCCTCCCAATTGAGAGTAATTTATGCTAAAAACACTATAATACCTCTGTTCTATCTGTATTATAAGTTCCAAAATCAGTTTGACTTCAACAAGGCATTTCATTTCTTCCTTTTAGCTTTAGCGCAAGGTAGGTATAGCGGAGCTTCCGAGACTACTTTGCAAGAAGATATTAATATTATTCATAAAGTAAGTAATTTTGAAGAAGCGAACGCAGAATTGCATAAAAAATTTGACCCGATTGAGATAAATAAGGATGCTGTAAAGAACGCTATCCATTATCAAGGCTTAGGAAGATTTCTAAAACTAGTTCTATATCTTTATAGTTTATAAGAACCAAGCTACGGATTGGTTTACGGGGGTAAGATTAGGATTTTTCAGGCATAATGAAATAAATAAAGATTTCACAATTGAAGTATACCACTTTTAAATTCTTTATTAATGAAATGAAGTTGAAGAAAAGGTTCTCTAATTTTACAGAAAAGATTGTTTTGTCAATTTATGAACTGCTTTGTCTTTATGGGGAAAGCTACAGAAGAACTATTGTTTGGATACTTGCAACAATCCTTTTATTTGCTCTTGCTAGATTGCTCTTTGAAGCATCTCCTTCATCTTTAGATATTAATTCTCTTATAGATTCTCTTAAGAATAGTATTGTAGTTTTTTCAACTTTCCAACAAGGATGACCCGCTAACGATCATGGAAAGATTATTTTCTATTCCAATACTTGGTACCTTCTTTATAGCATTAAAGAGAAAGCTTGAAAGAAGGATAAGACATTAAAAGAAGCTTTAAAATTTTTACTAAGCTATGTTTTTAGTAAGAATGCTTGAACTATACTTTGTAGCTATCCTGCTGCTGGGTATTTTTTCATTGAATTTTTTCAAATTTTTTGGAACTAAGGATACGGTGTCTTTTTCCTTAGTAGTAAAGTAAGCTCCTTGGTTTTTTGACATTATCCATTTTTGAATTTTTTTAATTAATGTAAATTCAAAAACACAAAATATCAAAATCGTTTTATAAAATTATATATCTCTCAATT
>Ga0209143_1000128_pt1 | contig 35358 bp, 26 predicted proteins | sample FaiFalFF_MnMetaG_3_FD_184739 | JGI IMG/M metagenome (GOLD analysis project Ga0209143, IMG submission 184739) | Freshwater microbial communities from Yellowstone National Park, Wyoming, USA - Fairy Falls B (FF_Mn_B) MetaG (SPAdes) (version 3) | ecosystem: Environmental > Aquatic > Freshwater >...
GAACCCACTTCAGCCACATAAAACAAAGACAACCCTAAAGCTAAGCCCAAGAAAAACCAATTAGAGACCGTACAAAACTACAGGAAAAGCAGTCCACCCCCTCAAAAACATAACAACTAACACGTCCGAGCATAGCAAAAAACTTAAGTAAGAGTTGACAGAATTTTGTAGGAGTAGGTGAGTTTTGCATGCCAAGAGCTGCCATCTACTATGGGCCTGGAAATGTGCGGGTTGAGGATGTTGAGAAGCCTAGGGCTGGTTTCGGCGAGGTTGTCGTCAGGAACTTTGTGACATTAACATGTGGGACTGATTTGAAGATGTTTCTGCGCGGCCATCCCTACGCCAAGCCGCCGATGGTTATGGGGCATGAGTTCGCCGGCGTGGTTGAGGAGGTGGGCGGCGGCGTTGACTGGGTTAACGTCGGCGACAGGGTTGTGGCCGTCAACTCAGCGCCCTGCGGCCACTGCATCTACTGCAGGCTGGGAAGGTTCAACCTCTGCGAAAACCTTGAGAAAGCCATAATAGGCTTCACAACAGACGGCGCGTACGCAGAATACGTAAAGGTGCCGCCGCACATAGCTACCTTCAACCTCTACCGCCTCCCCCAGAACCTTGATTACGAGGAGGCCGCCCTCCTTGAGCCCCTGTCCTGCGTAGTCAGGGGTAGGCGGCTCATAGATATCGAGGTGGGGGACGGCGTGGTCGTGGTTGGGGCTGGGCCGATAGGTTTGATGCACATGATGCTCGCAAAACACTCGGGTGCTGGAAAGGTGATCATGGTGGACGTAAACTGGAATAGGCTGAAGTACGCTGAGGAGCTGGGTGCTGATGTAACGGTAAACTCGTCAGAGGAGGATGCAGCAAAGCTAGTGAGGGAGGAGACAGGAGGGGTTGGAGCCGATGTAGTTATAGAAGCTGTCGGACTTCCCGAGACATGGGAGTTAACGCAGTCTATTGTCAGGAAGGGCGGGACAATATTGTTATTCGGCGGCCCGCCAAAGGGAACCAAAATGTTGGCGGACACATACACCATTCACTACGGGGAACTCAGGCTGCAGGGCTCCTTCCACCACACACCTCAAGACGTGCTACGCGCCATGAGGCTCATAACATCGAGAAAAATACCTCTGCGTAGGCTTATCACAGGCCGTGCTAAGCTCGAGGACATAGTTAAGGTCTTCGAGGACCTTAAACAGGGTAAGGAGATAAAGGTCGCTATAACCTACGGCTAGCCTTCAACCACCACCTTAACACTTCTCGAGGCATCCCTTGCAACAGCGAAGGCCTCCTCAACGTCGTCAAGCCCAAACTTGTGTGTCACAAGCTCCTTCAACGAAATCCTACCGTGTTCCATCATCTCCAAAACCTTCGTGGTCTCAGGCTCGCTAGTTGAGTAGCTTGTTATGATGCTTTTCTCGTCGATGAAAAGCTGGGAGAAGTCGATCTCTGTCTTCTCTCCCTGTTCAGGCGCCCCGAAGATGCATATCTTCCCGCCCCGGCGCACAGCGGTCAAGGCTATGTGTAGCGGTTTTACTGCAGGTGTCGCGAGAACACCTATGTCACACCCCCTCGACTCGGTGAGGCTTTTACAAGCCTCGGCGAAATCCTGCTCTAGAGGGTTCAAAGCTACGTCTGCCCCAACCCGCATAGCTAGCTCACGCCTGAGCTGAGAAAGCTCTGCAACAGCTATCACGGAAGCCCCGAAAACCCTGAGCATTTTGACGAAGAGCATCCCGGTCGGGCCTGCACCAACCAAGGCCACGCTGTTACCAGGTGCGAAGCCGACGCGACGCAACGCCCTCAAAACACATGCAGCGGGTTCGATGAAAACCGCTTCAAGCCAATCTAGGGTTGTTGGAAGTTTTAAGACACCGCCCCTCTCGACGTTTACCCTCGGGACTTTAAAATACTCAGCCAGGCCACAAGGCTTGATAGTGTCTCTAAGGAACTGTGGACACATCGTCTGTGAGCCGTTCAGACAGTAGTAGCATTTCCCGCATGAGACGCGGTGATGAACCATGACTCTGTCTCCTTCCGCAAACCCGTTTGCACGAGACTTCTCAACTACCCCGACAACCTCGTGTCCGAGCATGGGCGGCGTCAACGGCCTCCCAAACGCCTTCTCAAGGTCAGTTCCGTCTATCCCGCATGCCATCATCTTGACAAGCAGCTCTCCCTCCTCGACAACAGGCACTTCAACGTCCCTAACAGCCAAACCGCCTCCTTCTCTAACAAACACAGCCCTCATACTCAGTCATTTAATCCACTTCTAGGTGGCAAATAAGGTCATTCGTTAGTTCGTCAATCGTGTCCAATAAGGTGTTATATTTAAGGGCTGATTGTTTGTATGGATGTGGCGGCCCTTGTCTCTGGCTGCTTCATTCGTAATAGATGTTTCATAGTAGCTGTAGGAAGGTCTCTAAGGTTTTTAGCATTGCTTTGGGGCCGATAAGCAAGTCAGCAGTACACTACCTTGCTAGTAGGGTATCTGAGATCAGGGTCTCTAAGGAGCCTAGGTATAGGAGATGTTTAGTTGTTGATGAGACTAAGCTACGTGTTAAGAAATCCTACGTATGCATGTGGTCTGCCGTAGATGTGGATTCTAGGGAATTGCTGGCTCTAGAGGCCTCCTATGGTAGGAGCAGGCTAAACGCATTAGCATTCCTCAAGAAAGCATTAAAGATGTGTATAAACAAGCCACTAGTCAATAAAGGCCCATGGCATAGATGGGCATTTGAGAAGCTTGGACTAGAGTATAGGCATGAGAGGTTCTCCAGATACCTAAAGGAGAGAACAATAGTATTCAAGCATAAGCGGGAGGTGAGCAAAACTGCTTATTTGGACACTATCCAATAAATTATGGAAAAGTTATATATTACTTACGTTCAACACGTTGTGAGAAAAAGGTGATGATGACGTGGTAAACAGGAGAACTATAGTGGGTACGATAGGTGGTTTGATTGTTGGTGCAGCTGTTGGAGGTCTTGCTGGAATGATGTCGAGACCTAGTGAAGCAGGTATCACGACCACTGTTACAAGAACAGAAACTAGAGCCACAACCGTTAGAGAAACGGTGACAGCCACAGTACCTGGTGCAACAGCGCAAGGGCCGCCCCCGTTACCTAAGATCCCGCTTCTCCCGCCAGGAGTTCGAAATCCATGGCTTTACGATGAATTGAAAGGTGTTACAATAAAATCTGTTCATGATGCGTTTGCAGGAAGGATTCTTGAATGGTATGCGGATCTGTTAAAGGAGGAAGTAGGTGTCAATATTGGTGTAACTAAATTAGTTGACATACCTTTGTTAAAAGATGAAGGGTTTAGTTTACTTGATGCAAAATCTACAGAGTATCCGTTAATACAGATAACCCCATCATTTATTGCGGACTTTGTTCTAACGGGGAAGGTGGAGCCTCTAAATAAATACTATGACGCATTCTATGGCTCGGACGAGTACCTTCAGCAGGTTATGGCGCCATATAGAGAGTTCTACATGAATTATCGCGGGCAATATTGGACTATTCCGTTTGACGGAGATGTACATTTGTGGAATTACTTATATCCTTTCTATGAAAATGAAAAAATTAGAACAATGTACAAGGAATGGCACCCTGATAGAAAGGCACTTACTATTCCAGAAACTTGGGACGACTACCTAATGCAATGCAAATTCTTTAAGGAAAAGGTACTGCCAGACGATAAGACAATCCCCGGCGCGGAGGTCATATGGCCTACGATGGTCTGGGCTACCGCACCATGGAGCTGGGCGTTCTACTTCGATATGGCTGCCAGCTATGGTGTAAACTATTTCAATAAGGAGATGACGCAGGCGCTTTATCCAAGAGAACGCGCGATCAAAGCTATGGAGAAATGGGCTGAGTTAGTTGAATATATGCCTGAGGGGGTGCAAAACTTTGGCGGTCCTGAAACCGTCGAATATTGGTTGGCCGGCAAAGTAGTGTGTCAAATATGGTGGATAGATATAAACGAGTGGGGTCAAGTTCCACCTGTCAAAGGATATCTCAGAAATGCACTTATGCCCGGCTATCCTGACCCGCAGAAGGGAAGAGTTGTTCATAGAGCTATGATGCCATACAACAGGACTTGGATAATCCCAAACTACCTCGATGAGAAGACAAAGAAGGCAGCATTCTACGTAGGTTATCATATTTCTCACTGGCATTATAGCCTGTGGAGTTGTGCTGACTATGATTGTGGCATGGACCCCTACATGTACATTCATCTGACACCTATCGGAGCAGAAAAATACACCATGTCCAACCCATACAAGAAACCAAGCAAAGAATGGCCGAATGTAAACCCATTGTTTCCCGACTTAGGTACCGCATTGAAGCATCTGGAGGGTGGATTAGCTAACCTTAGCGTAGGATTCCCGCAGCCGACCTTCCCCGGGACAGTTGAATATCAGGAAGCCCTTTCTAGAGAATTTCAGTTAGCATTAGGTGGCAAAGATCCCAAACAGGCCGTTGAAGATGCTGCCTCCCAATGGGAGAATATAAGAGACAAATACTTTGGTCTGCTCGGTAGACAGGAGTATCTATCGATATGGACAGATTTCTATGGAAAAATGGAAAGGCTCGGATACATATAAAATATGTCGAGAAAAAACATTTTTCCAATTTTTTTACAGCTACCAATAAACATCATTATATTTTCACTAGTAGTGTATGTTCTAGGCTGGTTAATTTACTCCGTATTTTACACGGCCCCACCTGGGGGCCAAACAACATTTATCGGTTTAAACAACTTTATCACCGTCCTTAGTGATGCTCGGCTTTTTAATGCTGTCTTAAGAACAGCATATTACGCAGGACTGGGTACAGCGCTAGAGGTTTTATTAGGGATGATAATAGCATTAGGTATTGTTAATTTAGTGTCCAACAACATTAGGCGGTTCATAATTTTGATAATCTTCCTAATTCCTATGGGTCTCTCCGAAGCTATTGTGTCGCATATATGGTTGATGTTGTTAACCCCGCAAGGGTACATCAATTCTATATTGCGTTACATAGGATTACAACCCGTTGGCTGGTTAACTGAAAGCATGGCTCTTAACTCACTAATCCTAGCCGATATATGGCAATGGACATCGTTGCCTCTACTGCTTATATATGCGGCCAGGGTGTCAATTCCTCAAGACCTGTACGACATGGCTAAAATAGAAAGACTATCTGCATTCACAACTTTCCGAGTTGTTACATGGCCGTACATAAAAAATGCTTTAATAGTAGCAACGTTACTCAGGTTTATCTTTATGTACAATACGATCGATAAAATTGTTCTCATAACTTTTGGGGGTCCGGGACTGGCGACCGAAACAATTGGATATTATATCTGGATGCAAAGTTTCAGTTATAGGAACATAAGTTATTCCGCGACACTATCTCTTTTAACGCTATTAAGCACGGCGGTTTTGGCCTACGTTTTCTGGAAATCTTTAAAGAGGTGAGTTGTGATGAAAGTAATCCGTATGCTGGGATATCTGGGTTTAATCATCTATGGGCTGTTTATTTTGGGGCCATTATATGTGATGATTGTCACAAGTTTAAAAAACATTAATGACGTTTTCAGCATACCTCCTAAGCTTTTACCTTTTGTAGATTTCCAACCAACTATGGAAGCTTTCGAGTTCGTCGCTAACACAAGGGTTTTATACGCGTTTTTGACTAGTCTAGGCGTAGCAACAGCTGCAACAGCGATAGCGATAATTCCATCACTTCTTGCTGCTTATGGTTTTTCGAGATATAAAAAAGCTGCAATGAATGATGAAAGGTCCTTTTTTATTTTACTCACGCTGAGGATGACCCCGCCCTTCGCGGTGGTGCTACCCATTTTCCTTTACTGGAACCTATTTAAACTATACGATACATATTTTGCCCTCGTATGGACATATAGTGTGTTTTCTGTGCCATTGGCAGTTTGGTTATTAAAAGGTTTTATGGACGGAATTCCTTTAAGCATAGAAGAGGCAGCTAAATTAGATGGTTACACCTTCATGGAGCGGTTAAGGAAGTTCATCATACCAGTGCTGGGGCCAGGTATAGCAGCGACTATTGCGCTGGTATGGTTATTCCTTTGGAATGAATTCCTATTCGCTCTAAAACTCGGCGGAAGTAATGTAATTACTTATACCGCTTATCTTCCACAGCTAAGAGTAGGTCAAAGAATCCAGTGGAATGTACTGGGGGCTATTGGTGTGTTGGGAGCAATTCCGCCTCTAATAATATTCCTAATATTTAGGAAACAAATCATTAGAGTGTATTTAGGGCGGTGAATAGTTTTGCCTAAAATTAGACTTGTAAACATAAATAAGAAATACGAGGGTTTACATCTTTTAAAAAATGTAAACTTGGAAATTCCCAATAACACGTTATTCGTCATATTGGGGCCGCCGAGATCTGGAAAAACGGCTTTGGGAAGGATATTAGCGGGTTTAGAACTGCCCGATAGCGGAAGTATATTTTTCGATGATGAAGATGTGACTTACAAAGGTCCAAACCAAAGAAACGTCTCGCTGGTTTTTCAAGATTTCGCGCTTTACCCCCATCTAACCGCATACGATAACATTGCCAGTTCCTTATTAAAGTCTAGGCTAACCAAAGAAGAAATAAGAAAGAGAGTTAAAGAATTCGCGGAATACCTAAAAATAGATCACAGACTAACACATTATCCATCCGAGTTAAGTGGAGGAGAGAAACAAAGAGTAGCTATTGCGAGAGCACTAGTTAGAGGAGCCCAGATAATAATTCTAGATGAACCCTTTGTCAGGCTTGATTATAAAGTGCGAGAGGATATGAGGGCTCAGTTGTACCGACTCCATAGAGACCTCGGTGTTACCGTAATAATATTATCGAGTGACCACATGGATGCCATGGCGTTTCCCGACAACATTGCATTCATGTTGGAAGGAGAAATTATCCAAGTAGGGAACTTGGATGCAATGTATGAACAACCCACAAACCTATCGATTGCCAAATATTTAGGTCTAGTTGAAATGAACGTATTTCCAGCAAAATCGATCTTGGATTTGAAGGGGACAGAGATACCCCGGTCCTTATCAATGTTGGACGGAACCATGCTAATCGGGTTTAGACCAGAACATGTGACATTACATTATGAAAATACATTAAAACCTGATAAAATCATTCTTGCAGGTAAAGTTAAGATAACCGAAATTGTAGGCTCGGAGACCATAGTTCACCTGGATGCTGGATTACCAGAGCCAGTGAGAGTTTTAATTTCAATGATTGTTAGAAAAACACCAGGTGAGGCAGTAAGAGTGGCGGTTGACGTTAAAGACATATACGTTTTCGATGCTAAAGGTAAATTTGTTGGTAGAGGAGGTGATTTGATTGGTGGAGATATTGCTCGATAACGTCACAAAAATATTTAAATCAGGTAAAAAAACCACTACCGCTGTTAAAAACCTGACATTAAGGGTCCCGGATAAAACTTTTTTAGGCTTATTAGGGCCCTCAGGATGTGGAAAAACCACAACTCTAAGGATTATGGCAGGCTTGGAAAAGCCCACATCAGGTAGAGTATACTTCGATGGCGTAGACGTAACGGCTATGGATGCATCAAAAAGAAATGTTGCAATGATTTTCCAATTTCCTGCATTGTATCCAACTTTATCAGTCTATGATAACATAGCTATCGCGCTTCGAACAAAGTTATCCCCTGGTGAAATCAGAAAAGAAGTGTTAGGGGTTGCTGAATTTATAGGCATTAGCGATTATCTTAAAACCAATGTGTCAAAGCTTGACGTGAATTTGAGACAAAAAGTAGCAATAGCCAAGGTAATGGTTAGAGACCCGTCAGTGTTCATTTTAGATGAACCTTTAACTGTCGTCGAGCCAAAAGTGAGAAATGAGTTGAGATCGAAACTGAAGGAAATTCAGTTAAAATTGGGGAAGTCTATGATATATGTTTCTCATGATCAAACCGAGGTTTTAACCTTAGCTGACAAGGTTGCTGTTATGAACAATGGTGAAATATTGCAGTACGATACACCTGAGAATTTGTATAACAAACCTCGCGATACTTTTGTAGCTTGGTTCATAGGATATCCTAGTATGAATTTCATAGAATGTGAACCGATAAGGAAAGGCGACCGTTTGTATTTATCTACTGCTAGCGGGTCAATGTACGATGTTTCCCATATTCCTGATGTAGAAAAACTTCTCGAGGGTCATAAGAAGCTGGTTTTGGGAATAAGACCCGAACATATATTTGTTGCACGTGAAGGTGTAAAGGCAAAATGTGTAAAGGTGGAAAGGTTTGGAAGTATGAAAATTTTTCACCTTGAGGTCGATGGCACTACAATAAAAGCAAAGATGCAATCTATAAATCTAACTGTGGGAGACACAGTTCAAATCGATTTTCATAGGGATAAGATTATTTTGTTTGACGCCGAATCCGGTAAATCACTTTTTTAATCCCCCTACATACTAATTTCAAGTTGGCTATAAAAGCGAGATACTATTAAAGTGAGAGGCTTGCCTTATTACGAGATAAGAATATTAGTTTCATTTCTTAATGTGTGCGCATATGAGTTACTGCGGCAGAGAAAGGCACGGTTTGTTATCAGAATAAAGAATTAAAAAATTTGTTTCGTTTGCTGGACGGCAAAAAAAGTATATCCAAGTCCGCGCGATTCATTTACCACCGAATATCGTCATAGAAGGAACCTATCACAGAACCTCATATGTCAATCTAGGTTGTGTTGTTGTATGTCTTTTTGATTGTCCTGTTTATATGGTTGTCTGGTAAAGGTATGTTTTCTGCCTGCCGGCTCTGGGTTGTAGGTTTGTTTCCTGTTGGTGTAGTGTATGGTTGTTTCTAAGCATCTGTATGTTTATATCCTCTCCTATGTTATTCTAACATCTATACCTTAGGTGTATTATGATGCATGCTATGTTTATAAATGCTCCATATGTTACAGCCAGCCTCATGACTATTCTTCTGAATGATTTTAGCCATCAGAAGAACTTCACTATGGTCTAGGCCAAGCCATCTACTAGCTCCTGAAGCCCCTCCAAGCAGTCTTATAAGACCCATACTTCGGAGGCATATCACACCACCTACAACCATTTGTATACCGTTCAAGACCATCCTGTCATCTGCCCCGGCCTACCCAACCTAGACATAGGAGGAAGAAAAGAACTAACCACCTCATAATCACTAAACCTCCTAAACCCCATACAAATTGCATTAAGAAAGAAACCTAAATAGTTTTGAGACTAGTTGAAATCCATTCCAATATCTAAGAGGGGGCCATCGTGACTTTTATTGCACCACTCTCACGTTTTTCTGCTGTCTCGATGGCTCTCCGCCAGTCTTTTAGCGGGAACGTGTGTGTAACTATCTTATCGTATCGGATATATTTCTCTGCTAACAGCCTTATGGCAACAGGGTAGACATATGGAGCCAAATGTCCTCCAACTATCTCTAGTTCCTTTATATCACTTATAATACTCCAATCTATAGCTGCTTTTTCACCATACACACCAAACACAAGCATCCTACCTCTTTTCCTAAGCATCTGGATCGTTTGCATAACTGCTGATTCCGTTCCAGCGGCTTCTAAAACTACATCGGCACCAACTCTTGTTTCCCTCATCACGATTTCAACCGGGTCTTCTTTTTTAGAATTTATTACAATATCAGCCCCTAAATCTTTAGCAGCTTCCAATCTCTTATCATGGTGACCAACCATGATGAGAAGATGTGGATTCTTTGCTTTAGCTGCCTGAAGCATTAACTGACCTATGGGTCCGTCTCCCATAATTACGACAGTGTCTCCTAAATTTACTCCCACCCTTTCGACACCGTACACCGCACATGATAGTGGTTCGATTAAAACAGCAGCCTCCCAGGGGAGCTCATTCGGAACCTTGTGTATTATGGCTTCACTCGGGTAGATCATATAATCAGCCCATCCACCGTTAACACCTTTAACTCCTGGGATGTAGTGAATTTCACATAGGTTGTAAAGTCCTCTTAGGCAGTAGTAGCACTTCCTGCATGGAACGATGTTTTCCATTATCGCTTTATCCCCCTCACTAAGTCCCCATTTTTGCTTTGCATCAGGGCCGAGTTCAACTACTTCGCCGATAAATTCATGTCCCGCGATTATGGGCGCGCTTTGATACACTATGGGGCTGAAATAACCTTTACCACGAAAGATTTTTGGATCTGCTGCACAGATTCCTACCCTCCCAATTCTTACCAAAACCTCCTCTTTTCTAGGTTTAGGCTTTAGTACTTCTTCATATCTAAAGTCCTCCTTACCGTAAACAACTACTGCATTCATTTTCTCTTGCGACATGCCACGGCTTCAAACAAAAATGTAGCTAAAATAATATTTAAATTTTTATATCCCGCGCAGGTCCTTGTATCCAAATAAGCATTTTCGCTCACTTCCCCGTCCTCGCGACCTGATAGTAAAGCATGAATAGGCCTAGGAATAGCTTGAGGTTGTTTATTCCCTGTACATGGTCTCTGGCGCTCATCTTATGGTGGAATAATAGTTCTCTCCTTAAGGTATGTGAAGAATCTTTCAACCCTGTTCCTCAATCCGAACCTCTCATGCCCATACTCAAGTCTCTCTAATGCTCATCTATACATGGGCCTTTATCAAGCACTACCAATGGCTTGTTGGTGCACATCCTTAATGCCGCCCTGAGGAATGATGGGGTGTTTAGGCTGCTCCCACCGTACGACGTCTCTAAAGCCAGTAATTCCCTGGAATCCGCATCTATCGCGGACCACACGTATACGTAGGATTTCTTGACACATAGCTTAGTCTCATCAACGGCTATACACCGTTTATACCTGGGCTCCTTGGAGATCCTGATCTCAGATACCCTCCTGCAAGGTAGTACTGCTGACTTGCTTATCGGCTCCACAGCCATGCTAAGAACCCTAGAAACCCTACTACAGCTACTATGGAACATGCAGTCCAAGACATCTAAGACCTTAACCACCCTACTTTTTATTACGAATAAAACTGCCAGAGACACAACATCCATACAAACAAAACACATCAACCGGCCTTTAAACACAACACCTTATTTGGACACCATCTTCTCTTCGGGAAAAAGCTTATACGCATTAGCCCAGACCAAATTGGTTGACATGAATGTTGGAAAAGCTGTCTCTTCTACTGTTGCTGGTGTCGCAGCTGTCGTAGCCCTCGTCGTCGGACTCTTGATAGGTGGGGTTGCGTTAGGGCCCGTCATTAGCCCGCCGCCTGCACCGGTAACTAGGACTGTGACGCAAACGGTGACGGGTGGAGCCGTTACGGTGACTCAAACCGTTACAGGCCCCGGCACAACGGCGACAGTTACCCAAACTGTCACAATAACAGCAGCTGTTGCTGATGCCGCACTGAGGAATTAGATCGTAAAAGAGTATGTGGGTCTCTTTTCAGATCTGCTGAACAAACTAGCGGAGCTGTCAAATGATAAACATGCGAAGGTGAATACTAAAGGTTTTGACGCGTTGACGGAGATTTTCCTCACGGCTGCCGACATGAACGATATAGTGAGGCAACGTGAGGTTCTCTGTAGCTCCTCGGCGGAAATGGCTTTTATGAGGACCGCAAACCTCACGCTTAACGCTAACCTTACGATGCTGTATAAGGGGATGTGTAAACTATATGCTAGGATGGTGCCTATTACGGTCAGACCGGATGTTGATCCTCAGTCGCTTCTAGAAATTATACAAGCAGGAGCAGAGATAGCCCTCAAACTCGTGGAACTCGATAATATAATCGCAAAAGACCCCTAGCACTCAGCCAAATAGAAGAACACGAATACTGCTTTAAAATATAGGCACGATGTTGGGTGAGGGCTGGTGGAGGAGGGCTGGAAAAGGCGGACTAGGCTGTTTAGGATAGCATGCACCTCTCTATCGATATCATTATGCTATTGTTTTCCTTCCTTGCCTTAACAACGGTAAGCGTGGGGATGAGGTTGACCAACCTAGCTTTTTCAAGGTATCGGCCGTACACTTCGGTTGTTTTATCATCCTCCTTGGCTATCGTCTTAACCTCAATTAGCAATGTAGGGCTACCTACGGCCACTAGATCTATTGGTGGGTTAGGGACAACATGGCAGAGTTTTTTATGAAGCCTAGCTGCTCCCCGCTTATCCCTTCCAGCCTCTTCCTCCTGATAAGGCTGTAGGACAGCTTATATACCCTTCTCCCGGTGAGCTCGTAGTGGTGGGCTACGACGGCCTCGCCTAGAAGCCCAAACACATAGCGGAAACCCTTACCATCCTTCAACAGCTTCATATATGTTGCTGGGAGCGTTATGTAGGGAGCTTTAGAAGCCTCCTCAAAAGAAACACTGTTAGGTGTCCCTGTCTACCTTAGTTACAGGGAGTTTGGCTTGCCCGACTTCGACGGGGCGTAACGGCCCCTCAGCCTCCGGCACGTCCACCCGGAGCTTCCATTCGTCGTTAGTGTCCTTGAAAACGACGTAGTACTCCTCTCCACCCCTTATCCTACCCCTAATCTGCCTCCTAGTGAACTCGTCGGAGATAGCTGATATGTGGACCAAGCAGTCGAACTCCGGCAGGTCAAGATCCTCCAACGCCACGGGAGTAAATATAACGACCGGGGCCTTCTCCTTAAGGTCGGCGAGCTTGGACGGCGGGTCGCCACCCATGAAGGTCTCCACAAGCATATCGTATTCATCCCATAGAACTCTCTGCAACCTGTGTGCGGACTGCCTGAACTTCGCTTAAACCATCACCCTCTTACCCTCACTAGCTAGGCGTTTGACAAGCCATGCTACATGGTACAGCTTGTCGTAGGCCGCTGCCTTGATAAAACCTGCTACTTCGCCGGGTACGTTGCCAAGCTTTTCAACAGCCCGTCTACTGTTCCCCTCCCACATATCCTGCCTAGCCTGATACAGGTCCCTATACCGCCTCAAAGCGGCAACATATTTCCCATACCTCCATTCAGGAAGCTCCATCTCCTCAAGTATTTCGATGAGTCTCGCTTCGCTAATTTTCCACGGTATTTTCTTTCCAAGCACCTTTCTCAGGTTGTTCAGCGCCCGCCACATCTGAGCCCTAAACCACTGGTCTGCCTTAATTGCGTCATTCGACCCCAGTAGCACGGCATAGGTCTCGGTCCTCGGGGCCCTCGCTGTTTCAGAAGTCACGCCAACCAAACCCCCTCCCCCTCTCCTCCCCTCATCCCACGCTCTCCGACTACCCATATACAACTTATACAATAAATATGTCTGCGGCCGCCGGGATTTGAACCCGGGACCTGCGGGCGTGCCCGCTGTGTGCTCGGGGCCCCGCCGTCCTACCTGGCTAGACTACGGCCGCCTCCTTACTCATTTTAGCCTGAACTCTATTAAGTTTACTTTGTCGGTGTGTTTTAGGTGGGGGTAGATGCTTTTTATGTTTTCTAGAAATTTCTCAGGGCTTGAGAACCCCTCGCTGGCGTAGAAGCGCATGGCTTCGAAGAGGCTGAGCTGCCTCACGGAGAGAAGCTCCGCCGGAACCCGTCTCAACCCATCGGTTGTGAGAAAAAGAACTACCGTTATTTTCTTTCTTCTTTTGTGAATTCTTAATCCTCTTACAAGCGGTCTTGTACGAACTATACCCTAGGGGCATATCCATCAACCTACATCCCGTGGTGAGGACATATAGTATACCGTTAAGACCCTCCTATCATCAGCCATAGCCTATCAACCCTAGACATAGAAGGAAGAAAAGACCTAATAACATCCCATTCAAAATCACTAAGCACACGAAACTCCATAAGACACAATGCTTAGAAGAAGCTTAAATAGTTTGGAGACGAGTTCATGAAAAAGGGTAAAAAGAAGGGAGAGGGGTTTGGCTGGGCGTCGTTAACGGACTCGGAACCCCAGACCGGAGGTTAAGATAGACCATTCCGATTTAAAATCGGAAGGGCGATGGGTTAGACCAAGCCTGGGTTTTTCCGCCGCCCCAGGCCCAGCCTTACCCTGTTGGGGTCCATGGTTCTTGTCCGTTTGCTAGGAGTCTTAGGTCTCTCAGTATTCTTCTTGCTACTCTCAGTACGGCTTTCCAGTAGGCGTACTTCTGTCCCTGGAATTTTTCCATGTATTTCTCGAATATTGGCCTGTATCTTGGGTGGTTGTTTAGCACTGCTGTGTTAGCCAGCATTATCAGCAATCTACTGCGTTTGCTACGGCGGCGTCTTAGGGGAACCAGCTGATACCTTACCTGTAGTTTATCACTATTGAGGGTTTTGAACGCCCATTCGTCGTGGCTCAGCAAATATGCCAGCGCTGGTCCCTTTAGTCCTAACCCTTCGAATGCCTTCCTGTATAGAGGCAACCCTAGGGCTTTTCTGTGTATTTCCTCGTAGAGCTCATCAATAAGTTTTCTTAGTTCCTTGTATGCCTCTAATACTGATGGGTGGCGTGTCAGGGTTCTCTTCTGTTTGCTGGTTTTCTTCATTGTTGTAAATGCAGCCCAGAGCTCCGACAGCTCGCGCACCAAAAGCTCTTCAGGCATCGTATAGAGCGTCATGAAGCTCTCCGATTCTCTACGGTACAGTGTCTTCAAAAGAATCACATCGTTCTCGTTAGATTTCGACAGACCATTCTTCTTTCTTTCTTCGGAGATTTTGCTCAAGTCCTTCAGCCTCATGAATGTAATCCCTGTCTTTGCCAGTTCTGCCACCATGCTCTGCAACCCTTCCGGTAGGTTGTCGAGGACGATTACCTCGGGCCGCAGGCTCTCAGCCAGCTCCACTAGGTTATTGAAGACCAGCACTTCGTCGCTGTCATCAGCTACTGCGAAGATTTTGCTTCGGCCGAAATCTATGAAAACTATCTTACTCCCTCTCCCACCGATGGGCAGTGTTCTCTCGTCCCCCTTCTGTGGGGTCTCCCTTCCTCGCAGACCGGGAGCGGTCTCTCCCCGTCCGGGCCCGGGAGCAGGCCGTCCCTCAAAAGCCCCGGGACCAGGGCCCTCATCGCCATGACCCTTAGTCATGGCTTTCCCGGGAGGCCCACTCCCGAGCCCACCCCGACAGGAGGAAAACACCTCCCGCCGGAGATAGACGGGAGGGCCTCCTATCGGGTTTTTGGGAGGGTTTTTATCGTCGTCTAAACTGCCGTCCCCGGAGTTTCAGCCCGTCAACCGCCATACATGCGGAGTCACCCCTGCCATGTATAACGGTTGCCGGACTTTCTCCGGGCATCCGCCCTGTTGGAGCCGGTCTCTGTCCCCCCACATGGGTGGCCGGAGTCACCCCTGCGCCACGAAGGCATCCCCGGAGTCACCCCTGCGGGACGCCGGGACGGTTCTATGTGGGGCAGAGACGCAACGGGGCCGGAGTCACCCCTGCACCCCGCTGGTCGCGGTCACCGCCGACCAAGCCCCATGCGCCAAACCCCCTCTCCCCAACCGTCCCATAAATTAGTTTGGGACGGGAGCCTGTTACAGCTCGCGGGAGAGGGTTTCTTGTTTATTCTCCCCTCTTTTTCTCCCCTATGCTCCCGAGCTTCTAGCCGCACTTCAACCCTTAATGTAGGGGTTCTGGCGGCGGCTTCAGCGCGGCGTGGCGTAAGCCAGGCCTTTAGGAGCTACCGCCGGTTCTTTAAATAGTGGTCGACGTCGGCCACCTAGTTGAGGGGTTATAGTTGTTTGGAGCTTGGTCATTCAGGGGATTGTTGTATCCCACAGTCATTCCCTCGATTACCCCCTAGCTGAATGAACCTGAGTATGACCCTGCTCAGCCTGAGATGTGTGGGGTCAAACCCTCGGGCAACCTCTTCAACCCCTCCCCAAACCCGGTAATGGATCGGTGTAGGGTACTGGGTACCCTCACCTCACCCCACCGATCCCGGTTTGGCGGTAAGGGGGTTTGCCTGCCGCCGGAGGCGTGAACCGGCGTTAGCCCCGCAGGCGTTCCTGTGCGTCCCAACCGGACTCTTCAGGCGGACCCCAAACAGCTCAAAGCTGCTTGGGCTGCGGGCTCTTTGACCCGTAGGGCGTTGCGCCGACCGCCGTTGAGCCGCCCACGCCACCTGGGCGACCCCCGTCAGGCACTCAGCGCCCTCCTCTGGTTCATCCGGCTGGAGGGCAGCATCCCGCTGCCTCGACAGCCAACTTTTGGGAGCTGGCTGTCTGCCAAGACCTAACACACAGATACATAAATCCGTTTAACGTCTGCGTCTCAGTAGGGGGTTTATAAACGTCTTGCCTCATCTATTTAAACATTAGACCCGCTTTAGTTAGCTTTACCGCTTCTGCTAAGGGCAAACACATCACGTCTGCCGCGATTTAAAGAAGTAAACATTTAACGACACCTCATCCATGAAAACCGACGAAGTATGAGAGGTGTGGCGGCTGCTGAAGGGGCATCAGGTGGCCTACGTCAGCCACTTTGATTAGCTAACCAAACTTATGGGGTTGTATTTGATTTATATATCCCTAACAGCCCGCCTCACAAATTTATTTTTACTTAAGCCCAGCAGCTCCAGCATGCACAATGTCCCTAATTGAACAGATAGTAGATTTACTACACATACAAAACTTCATTCAAAGTTTTAGGTTATTATCTACGTCAATTAACGAATATTCTTTAGTTGATTGCTATGGCCGACGACGGCCACCCATATGAATCCCAGTGAATTTATGAGTAACAACTTACTGTTGTTTTTGGCGGATTAAATGCTGGATATTTGAAGTGTCATTAGTATGTCATTTCCTCTAATAGAGTTGGTAGCTTCTCACTTAATAGTTTCCTGTAATTTTCCACTTCTTTCTCCCGTTCATTCCATATCTGCCAGTCGATCAAATTTACGATCGCGTCTTCGGTCACTTTTGTAAGTATGTCTGGGTCTAAGGCATCAAGTTCCCATACTTCATCACCGTAAAGTCGTTCATACTCTTCACTTTTTTGGGCCTTTTTCTTTAGTTGATAGGGAGGAAGGTTATGTGACCGAATTTGTTCTTGGGTAAGAGCAACCCTCACAACTCGAATATCCAGTTTTTTACCTATCCTATAAGATTCTTCCACGAATCTTTCTTCAAGTTTTTGTTGTATATGTAGGCCTGAAGAGTCGTGGTCTCCGAGATAAAGTATTACAACTTTCTTGTTCTCTGGAAAACGTTCTACCGCTTTCCTGATTTGAGTATATGAAGAATATCCACGTGCCACGATTAAGTTTACTCTGTATTTGCGACACACGGGATATATAACTCGTGAGAGTGCCTCTTTCTCGATCCAGCATTCAATATAGACTGGCTGGAGACTCCACCTATCCAAGTCATAGTTTTACATCTTCCTGCAATTTCTCAGGTAAAGACCTATAGTGTGAATTATTCATGTATTCGGGTCTTGAGAAATCGACGATCCGGTCAGCATCAACCAGCCCCTCTTCTCTTGCCCTTACAAGAACATTAACGAGCTTTTTGTATAACTGTTCCTTATTTGGATACTCGTGGAGAGCGACAAGTCTGTAAAAGATTTGACGAACCGTAAAACTTGTGTGTTTTGGATAATGAGACATAATTTCGTTCGTGAGTTCTACCAACGTTTTGTAGTCGAATTTATGATCTACCTCAGCTCTGCAGACAGCCTTTAAGAGACTGTATATAACATATTCCTTTTTGATTTTTTTACCTTTCTTCTTTCTTATCACGAATTGGTCGATATCAACGTTACCCTTTGCGGGGTCCAGCCATATAATGCTTGGGCATATAACGTGAATAAGAACAATTAATTCCTTACTCATTACATTGTTCAAAATGCTTCTGGAATATGGTGGTATCGCTATAAAAGGATATTTGAAGGAGGCTGTGAATTTTATTGCTTCGAATATATTTCCCTCTCCTTTATCATTTCTAAATGATGCTGCTTCAACAATTATAGGTATTTTCTTATTTTCATCTTCATAGATAAATCGTTTTACAGCGTATCGCACTAAACTATAACCCTCAAAATTCTCAAGGAAAGTTCTCCCAAGTTTGGGGAGCCGGTTTGAATTCAAAAGCCCCACTCTGTTCTTTAAAGATTCATAGAGCCTACGAACCTGCTCTTTACTAATCTCACGAAGTCTACTACGCGATTCAATTCCAGCAACCTGAAGAACTTCCTTCGCATACAAGCGGTTTCTCACACCTCTAAATAAGGTTACGAACTTCTCTACAGGCATTTCCTTATACTCGTCGACCAAGTTTTCGAATTCTTCTGGAGCATACCAGTTGATGTCGGTCTCATACCGCACCAGGAGTTTTTCTGTTCTTGCCTTAAATGTTTTGGACAATCCCCGTTCCTCATAGTGGATCGTTACATGCGGGTTTAGCATTGCTATTATCCTTAACACATCGAATGGGCTTTCATAGTCATGGATGGGTAGTTTGAAAGAGAGCGTGGTAAAGCCATTGTTTTCACATGGTTCTTCCAAAATAGAAGCTTCAATGTTTTCTTCGCTAGGTTTTAAATCAATTAGAAACCTCTTCTCCCCTATCACTTCAGCCGTGTACTCTGGTCTTCCATCCTGCCACATCGCGTAAGATATGCCAAAGCAACACTGTAAAGCATTGCCTAGCACACCCCTCCTAATAGTCTTTAGACCCCGCTTAGATGACGGCGCCTTTTCAAAGTCCAGAACTTTATCGAGCATTCTCCGGTTAAAAGTCGGCCTCCCATTATCAGAAACGGAGAGAATTAATGCATTATCTTCCTTCTGAATCTTTACTCTTATTTCTTTGACCCCCTCTTTATCAAGCGCATTATCCACAAGCTCTTTCGTCATAAATAAAATGAAGCAGTCAGGGGTTTGTCCTGTAAGAAGCCTTTCAAGACCCTCTATCGTTATAAAGTCAAAGACCCGAGGCTTCTGCCTAATCTCGTAATGTTCAGGAGAGCATCCAGCGGTCATGACCACTTCCCCCATTTTTTAACAAACGCATGTCAACACACCATTGGGCGAGCGATCTCATCTCAGCGGATGCGTATTCCGCACGTAGATATAAGCCATTAAGGCCCTTCAAGAGGTGTCTGACAGTGGCTTTAAATAATACCATGGTGGCATTTTTCCAAAAATTGAGACTACCGGAGCCGCTGGGGATAAAAAACCCTGTATCTGAAGACCGTGGACGGCGATAGCCACCTATATAAACCAGCTGTCCCGGTACCCTTTTAAATCTTACGAAATCCCTAACCAGACTAAATTTTGACAGTTTTGCAGGTCCTATAAACTAAACATATAAAGACTGGGGAGAAGGGTTGTCACCGCACTTTCTTTGATTTCTATCTGCAGGTATTTAGTAGTTTGATCATAGGAGTTATAGCTTGAGCAGATGGAGTGTCCGTCGTTGGACACCCCCAAAAATAAACAACAAACACCCTTTTTCCTGTTCAGTCGGTTTTTGTGGTAAAAGGCCTTTCAAGTCTGAACACAAAGTGGTTTGTATGTTGTATAGGATGGGGTTGAAGGAACAATTTTTGGCCGTCGATAACCACCACTATTGTGAAATAAGATAAGTTTAATTTTTTGAGCTTATCTAATAAGCAAAAACTTAAATACTTAATGTTAAAGTATGTTATGCAGGTTTGGGGTGTCTTATGTGACTGGTTCTCAGTCTTGGGTTTTATCTCGCTATGAGAAGTTGTGGTCGTTTTTTGGGGATAGGCGTTTTACTAGGGATGAAGCGTTGAAGGTTTTGCGGGAGCTTGAGGGTGATGCGTTCAGTGAGGAGTCCCTGAATGTTTTGCTTTCGGAGATGCGGAAGGCTGGTTTGGTTGTTGTCGAGTCAGATGTTCTTGATGCGCGTCGGAAGATTTACATGTTAAGGGCTCCTAGGAAGCTTTCCGATCTGCTTGTTGAGAGGGATCTGACGCGTGGTGAGCTGGAGTCTTTGATGAAGAAGGCTGCGGACCTTATCAGGACCCGCGTCGACTATGAATTCATATTGATTCTTCTGTTTTTAAAACGTGTAAGCGACAAGTGGATGGCGGAGTATAAGATGGCTTATGAGGAGGCTATTGCTGACGGTTTTAGTCCTGAAGAGGCCGACAGAGAGGCTCGTTCCTCGGTCTATCATGACTTTGTTCTGACCGATGAGTGTCTGTGGGACAACATCAGAAAAGACCCTAATCGTTTGGCTGAGAATTTATCTAAAGCGTTGAAGGTCTTGGCTGACAAAAATCCTGAGTTGCAAGGTGTGGTCGATAGGGCGGACTTCATACGGTTTGCTGAGAGCCCTGAGAACCTTGAGATTTTGAGGCAGCTTGTAGAGCTTTTCAGCCAAAAACGCCTGTATGAGGTTTCCCCCGACATATTGGGGGATGCCTATGAATGGGTTTTGAGGTATTTTGCACCGGAGAAGGCGAAGGAGGGGGAGATTTACACTCCGAGGGAGGTTATCCGGCTAATGGTGGAGATGTTAGACCCTAGGCCTGGTGAGAGGGTTTACGATCCTTGCTGCGGTTCTGGAGGTATGCTCATCCTTTCATACAAACATGTTGAGGCTGTTTATGGTAAAGATAGAGCTAGGGAGGTTTTCCTGTATGGTCAGGAGGCTAACCCCAAGATCAGGGCCTACTGCAAGATGAACCTCTACATTCACGATATTAGGGATGCAGATATTCAGTTGGGTGATACGTTGCTGTATCCAAAGCATCCGCTGGGTTTTGCGGATGTCGTCCTTGCTAACCCTCCATGGAACCAAGATGGCTATGATGAGGATGTTTTGAAGAAGGGTGAATTGTGGAAGCAACGTTACATCTATGGCTTTACCTCTAAACAGAGTGCTGACTGGGCTTGGATACAGCATATGCTTGCCATGGCTAAAAATGAAGGGGGTAGGGTTGGTGTTGTAATAGATAACGGTTGCCTATTCCGCGGTGGAAAAGAAGGAGACATCAGGAGAAAGATCGTAGAGGCTGATTTGGTGGACTGTGTTTTGTTGCTGCCTGAAAAGCTCTTTTATAATACTGGTGCTCCAGGCGCTATAATTATTTTTAGAAAGAACAAGCCAACGGAGAGAAAGGGAAAAATACTCTTCATCAACGCCTCTAACGAGTATATTAAGCATCCAACAGTTAGAAAACTTAACACTCTATCTGAGGATAACGTCAGGCGTATAGTGGAGGCTTACAAAAGGTTTCGGGATTTAGCTGGCTTCAGCAATGTCGTCAGCGTAGAAGAAGTGAGAAAAAACGACTACAATCTCAATGTCACGCTCTATGTTATGCCTATTGAAGAGGGCGAGCAAATAGATATAGTAAAAGAGTGGAATAGACTTAAAGAGCTAGAGAAGGAAGAGCAAAATGTAATGAAAAAACTCGAACAATATATCTACGAAATAATCCAAGCGGTTGGTGATATAGGGGTGTCTAAGCATGAGCTCAGCTAAAAACAAAAACGATGAAATCAGGAAAGCTATACTTGAGTATTTATACAGGTCGCATAAGAATTCACGGAGTCTAAAGAGTTCACGTGTCCCTGTTAGTCAATTAAAACGTGATCTAAAGGGTTTTGGATTAAAAGAACGTGACATAGTTTCAAATTTAGACTATTTAATTCAATCTGGCTGGGTTCGAGTAGAAAGTGAGGAAAAACAAATTAAAACAACTCGTGGCTTTATTAAAAAAGACGTAAAAAACTACTATAAAATATCAGACATAGGAATAAACTATTTTGAGGGGCCTTCAGAGTTTCAGAGACCTACCAAATCTTTTGCAGGAATAAATGTCACCAACATTAGTGGCGTTACGCTAATTGGCGATCAAAATTTAGCTGTAAACATTCAATACCTTGATCTGTATAGAGTCCTATCGTTGTTATCTGAAGCCGTACGGAAGTCAACCCAACTGTCGGACACCGAGAAACTAAACTATGTAGCTGATGTCGAGACTATAAAAGATCAGTTTGCAAAACCCGAACCGGATAAAAACATTATAAGTAGCGCATGGGAGAGACTTAAAGAGTTAGCTAAATATGCGGATTCGTTCGGTTTTTTCAATCAGGTTGCTAATCTAATTAGGGGGGTGTTAACATGACTGCGAAATCAGGGTTCTACGCAGAAACAAATTTTAAGGAAGTTTCCGAGCTAGGAAAAATACCTGCGGAATGGGAAGTAGTTCAAATCGGTGATGTTCTCTCACTAGAGTACGGAAGTGGGTTGCCGGACAGAGAAAGAACACATGGACCCTATCCTGTTGTAGGGTCTAATGGAATAATTGGGTATCATAGCAAAGCAATTGTTAAAGGACCTGGCATAGTTGTGGGAAGAAAAGGGAGTATAGGAGCAGTTTCATGGATAGATAGCGACTTTTGGCCAATAGATACTACATTTTACGTTAAAATCGAAACGTCGAATATTTTCCTGAAATGGTTATTTTATGAATTGGTTTATTTAAATCTAGGTAGATTTCGCCTAGCTGATGTTGTACCTGGCTTAAAAAGGGAGTTAGTTCACTCATTGAAAATGCCCCTTCCACCATTCTCTGAGCAGCAAAAGATCGCTGAAATTCTTTCCACGGTTGATGAAGCGATCCAGAAGACAGATGAAGTCATAGCTACGTCTGAGCGTTTGAAGAAGGGTTTGATGCAGGAGCTTTTAACAAAGGGAATAGGGCATAAGGAGTTTAAGGATACAGAGATTGGAGGGATTCCGAAGGAATGGGGGGTTGTTAAGCTTGGGGAGATAGGAACATTTCAATATGGAATAACCGCTTCTGCTAAAGAGGAAGATACTGGCGTGAAATTTCTCCGAATCACCGATATAAGAGATAATGGAACAATAAATTGGTCTGAAGTTCCTTTCTGCGAAATAAGCATATCTGAATTGAGTAAGTACATGCTTAAAGTAGGCGACGTATTGTTTGCCCGCATAGGTGCAACTACAGGGAAAACTTGCTATATAAACCGAGAAATAAGAGGCGTGTTTGGTTCTTACTTAATACGATTTTTACCTGATGTTAATAGCCAAATTGACACAAAGTTTATTCATTTATTTACTCAATCAGAAATGTACTGGTTACAAGTTAATAGAATGAAGGGAGGCCAGCTTAAGAAAGGACTGAACACGCAACTGCTTAAAGAAATCAAGATTCCACTTCCACCACTTGAAGAACAACGGAAAATAATCCAAGTTCTTTCAACAGTTGATAAAAAGCTTGAAATTGAAAGAAATGAGAAAGCAAAATTAGAGAGAATTAGAAAGGGACTGATTGATTTGCTTCTTACTGGAAAAATAAGAATAAGGTTCGGTGAAATCTCATGAAAATAACGTCTGTACATATAAAAAATTATAAGAGTTTGCGTGATGTCAACTTTGAAAGCTTGGAAAACTTAGTCATATTGATAGGAAGAAACAGCTCAGGGAAATCCAATATCTTAGAAGCTTTGTACAGATTCTTTACAGAGATCGACCTAACAGGTCAACCTCAAGGTTTGGAATCATACTTATGGTTCGATGGAAATATGGGGAAGCCTATCGAAATAACTATAACTCTGGAACTGGATGAAGAAGAATGCAGCAAAATATTTCCGTTCGAACTTCTTAGATTAGCTAGAGAAAAATTTCCAGAAAATACAAACAAACTTACGATCAGTAGGAGGATAATGAATCCTCCATCAGGATGGCAGGACGTAAATTTAAAATGGGGAGGGGTTTTATTAATTGAAAATGGAAGTCCAGTATCATTTAACCAAATTGTTACATCACTAAAAATCAAAAATATCCAATTCGATGAGATGCTGGCAGTATTTTTCGAGCCTGAAGCATCCGACTCAAATATTTTTGGTAATAGACTGATTCTCTTAAAGCCTATTAAAAAAGCCTATTTCATGTCTGACTACGCTGATGAACTTGTTAAGAGCAAAAAAGTTAAATGGATTAACATTGCGGACAGAACAAGAGAATGGAGGAAATATGCAGAGGAAGAAGGCTATGAGGTAATTGAACGACCTCTTGCTGAGTTAGACCTCTACCCTGAAATCCCTTGGGCTAACCCTCAAATAGTTAATGAGATAATCTCAGCGGTTAAAAGGGAACTTAAAAATCGCTTTATCTTGATACCCGCTGTGAGAGACACGGCACCTTATAATCCGCTACAACGTACTCCCTTTATTGATCAGGCGACTCAATCCTTTCTCATAGACATATCTACGAGTGAAGACAGGACTAAGCAGAAGTTCTGGAGTTGGATAGAGGAAGTTTTTAACGAATCTTTTCAGGATGTAAGGATTTCACCGCATCCAAAGTACATACGTGTAAGGAATGAAGATCTTCATCTACCTATATATCAAAGAGGAGGGGGAGAACAGGAGTTATTACTATTGTTGAGATATTTGGTTGAGGGTATGTACGGAAGTAAAGTAGTTTATGGGATAGAAGAACCTGAACTCCACACTCACCCCGAACTTGCTAGGAAACTTCTAAATGTATTTAAGCAACTTACAAAAAACGGAGTGCAAATCTTCATCACAACCCACTCTCCAATATTCGTTGACCACACCGAATTAGGTACAACATGGATTGTGAAAAAGATAGGAAAAGAGACAACAGTAATAAGAATAAAGGAGTCTGAAGACCTCCGAGACCTCATTTTCGAACTAGGGATAAGACCAAGCGACATCTTCTTCGCCAATGCTCTGTTATTTGTAGAAGGAGAGACCGATAGGGTAGTTTTTCCCATTTGGGCTGAAAAACTAGGAATGGCATTGAATCCTCCTAATGTATCAATCATTCCGGTTCACGGAAAAGCTAGAGGAAGATATATGTTGGATGTATTTATTGATGCTTCCAAAGCGGCTAACATCCCTTACTTTATGATTCTAGATAAGAACGCTGAAAATGACGTCAAAAAATTTGTCGGTAAGAATGTTTTAATACCCGAAAAGAATCTGTTTATACTCAAAAGAGGATCAATTGAAGATTATTATCCAAAAGATACATTAGTCGAAGCTTTTGAAAAAGTTTGCGGAATAAGTTTGAATGAAGACGAAATAAGGAAAATCTCTGAAATACCTAGACAAGAAGAGTTAGAGCGTCTATTAGAGAGAAACGGTTTTCGAGCTGGGAAAAAAGTTGATATAGGTAAAATGGTAGCAGAAAAAATGAGACCTGATGAAATAGATGATGAGATTAGGAGAATATTAGAAAGGATCAACAGCTCTCTAAAATGGTGAGGAATGAACGATGAATGACTCCGAGGTAAGAATAGTTGAAGGTTATATTATTAGCCGATTAACTAATGAAAAAAATTGGAAATTTGTACAAGCTCAAAAGTTATATAGGGACGATTTACGTGAACCACTCCTCATACCGAACCTAATTCAAGCTATCAAAACTTTAAACAAAGATGTTGAATTAACAGAAGGTGATATTGGTAGGGTTTTGTCAGAGCTTATGTTCGCCTCGGCAAACATGGAGGGGGCGAAGACCGTTTTAAGATCTCTAAAGCAGGGTGTCCCGGTCAAGCTTGAGAAAGAACGAACTGTAAAATACATTCAACTTATCGACTATTCCAATCCTGAAAACAACGAGTTCATAGTCAGCAGACAAGTGGCTTTCTTAGGGGCTGGCGAAATGAGGGCCGACATAGTTCTATTTGTGAACGGCGTCCCACTAGTCTTAATAGAGTGCAAATCACCTGTCAAGCCATACTCGACCCTAGAAGACGCGTATAGACAGGTAAAAAGATACGAGCGCACAGTCCCGGAGCTGTTTAAATATGTACAATTCAGCATAGCCGCCGAGTGGAACGCCATCTACTTTCCAAACACCACAGAAGGAAAGGACACACCAAAGGAGAAATGGCGGGTTGAAGGCATAGAGGACGAGTTAGACGCCACAATAGAAATGCTGGACAAGAAAACACTACTAGACCTACTAAGACACTTCATCTCCGTAAGAGAAGTGAAGGGCGAACATACAAGGGTCATGGCTAGATGGATGCAGTACCAGGCGGCTAATAGAATGGTCGAGAGGATAATTAAAAACCTCAAAGGCGAAGACAATAGAAACAGCGGCCTAATCTGGCACTGGCTAGGCTCAGGCAAAACCCTCACAATGATATTCACAGCAAACAAAATATGGACACAAAACATCCTAGAAAACCCCACAATATTCTTCATAGTAGACAGGGTAGAGCTCGAGGAACAGCTGCGAAACGAATACGAGGCCCTAGAAACCGCACTCCCAGAACTCAAAAGAATAGAATCCGTGCAAGACCTGCTCGAAACCCTGAAACTCGGAAAAAGAGGCACATTCCTAACCCTAATCCACAAGTTCAGGCCAGAAGAAATAAAAATACTTGTAGAGGAGCTCGAGAGACTTTCTGTAGCAGAGGAAGAGGAAACAATCTTAACTAGAAAAAACATAGTCGCATTCATCGATGAAGGACACAGAACCCAATACGGCCTCTTGGCGGCAGCGATGAGATGTGCCCTAAGAAACGCGTTCTTTTTCGCCTTCACAGGAACACCAATAGCTAAAGGCAGAAAAGACACCTACGCATATTTCGCATACCCTGAACAAGGCGAATACCACCTACATCGATACTTTATCCTAGAGTCTCAGAAAGACGGCCATACAATACCAATAACCTTCACAACACGCCTCCTAGACAGGGTGGGCTTAAAGTATAACAGCGAGACAATGGAAGAATACCAAACCTTTCTCAACTCAGAAACCTTCGAAGACACCGAGGACAGGTTTGACACATCAACATACAAGCATATAATAGACTTCCTAGTAGAAAGGGGGGCCCTCAAAGAAGTCCCGGCAGAATACGGTGCAGAAATAAGGGAAGGTATCAAGAAAAGAATGACAAAAATCAAGGTCTTCATGGAGAAAACAGACAGAATACAAACCATCGCACAGGACATAGCCCGACACTTCATAGAAAACGTAGACGGAAAGTTCAAAGCAATGGTTGTAACGGTTAGCCGACTCGCTTGCGTAAGATACAAAAAAGCCATCGACCAGGCCCTCAAAAACCTAGGCATCCCAAACCCAGAACAATACACAGAAGTAGTCATGACTTACTCCCAGAACGACCCTGAAGAGATCCAAGAATACGAGCACCAGCTAAAGGAAAGGTTCGGGAGAGGCAAGGAAACATCTGAAATTAACAAGGAGATAATAACAAAGTTCAAGGAGGAGGAATATCCTAAGATCGTGATAGTTACAGACATGCTGATAACGGGCTTCGACCACCCACAGCTCCAGACAATATACCTAGACAAACCACTAAAAGGACACATGCTGCTACAGACAGTAGCTAGGGTTAACCGCCCGGCTCCCGAGAAAGAAACCGGACTAATAGTTGACTATGTAGGCGTTCTAGAAGACTATGAGAAGGCACTAGCATTCTATGAAAGGGAAGACTTCACAACAATATCCCAATCATTCTATGACATAGATAAAACCGTGGAAGAATTCGAAAAACTCCTCAAAGAAACAGAGGCCCTCATACAGCTAGACAGGTACCTTGAAGGAGGGATACAGAGTGGCTAAAACCATGAAATTAAACAGGGAAACCCTCAAAAAACTCACAGACCCCCTCCTACTAGATGAGGAGAAGGCCGAAAGATTCGTAGCCAACTACAAACGGTTAAGGCGACTGTTCGAATTTCTGGGGGCCCACCCAAAAAAACTACAATACAGGGACGAATTTATAGTATTAACTGAAATCTACTACACATATCTTCACAGAAAAAGAGATTCGCAGGAAGCAGGGGAATACATCAAGAAATACTTTCCTAGAACCCTTGAAATCATCCATCAAGCCATAGACATTGGCAGAATCAAGCAGCTCTTCCCAGAAATTACCTTGGACGACAACTACCTAGAGAAGCTTAAACAGACGTATCCAGATCTAGAAGAAAGAGTATACAACATGATATTCGACTTAAGAAAATTCATATACGTCGAAAGGTCAAGAACACCATATCTAGAAACCATCGGTGAACGAGTAAACAAAATCCTCAGAGAACTCCAGGAAAAGAAAGCAAAAATTGAGGAAGCCCATAATCAACTAAGCCACATAGTAAACGAGGTTGTCGAGATAAACAAAAGACGAAAAGAACTCACGGACAGAGAATTGAGTATAATTCTACCTATTGAGAAATATATCGGAAAGCCTCCAAGACTAATAGATTCGATAAAAGCTTTAATAGCCGAGCTTGAAAATGAAGGACTGCTTTTCCAAGGGTGGAATCAGAAAAAGGAGGTTACCAAAAAAGTGGGGCTTAAAATTAGATCATTCCTCAGGAAACTGAAACTTACGTTTGAGGAGAGGGAACAACTATTTAACGAAATAATGAAAAACCTAACCCAGCTGGGATAACGAAATGGAAATACCCTACAAAATAGAACATAGGAAAGTCAAATACCCACGACTTGAGTTCAGAGGGCTACAGCTCCTCGTCATACTACCACAGGAAATACAAGACCCATCAGAAATACTGACTAAAAGGAAAGAATGGATCCAACGAAGATGGGAGATAATCCAAGAGGCGGTCAAGAAATCACCGGTTCTAGGAGATTTCATGATTTTCGGCGAAATCTACAAAATACAAAACACATCCACAGAAGACCCATTTATAAACTTTGCTGAGAAAAAGATTCTCCTAGACTTTAAAAACCCACGACATTTAAAAACAGTTCTCAACCAGCTCAGAAAACTCCTCAAAAAGAAAGTCGAAGCAATAATAGAAGATTACGCAGGCAAATGCGGATATAAGCCTAACAAAATATACATAAGGAAACAGCAAACAAAGTGGGGTAGCTGTTCCGGGAAGAAAAACATAGCATTAAACCTCAAACTTGTATGTCTTCCTGAACAAGTAATAAAGTATGTCGTATTTCACGAACTAACCCACCTATTCTATAGAGGGCACAATAAAAAATTCTGGGATGCAATAGGTCGAAAGTACCCAAACTACAAAGAACATGAACAAAAACTATTAGAATACTGGTTTACAACAGAGGTGTTTTTCAAAAATCTAAAAACCGACAAACAGACAGGTTGAAAAAATAAACACCATCTAGAGCATTCCTAATCCAACCTCTTGTGCATAATCGAATAACGTATAAAAATCAAGATGTTCAATGATTGATTAAGTGTCTTGCCAGAAAGATTATAACAGAAGTGTGTAACCAATCCTATAAAATAGAATAATTATTCGGCGGTGTCTTTTGTATGGTTAATGTTATTTATTGAGAAAAAGTTGTTTTTACTTAATTCCCCAACAAGTTTGTCATAAGTTACATCACTCAACGGATTTAAGGCTTCAGGATTCTTATAGAATATTCCTTCCAAACGCACATTTCCGTCTTCTGTAACTTTTCTCTTATAGCCGATGACTGCGCTGATAATTTTTGATTCGGGCCTATAGCGGGACAATGAATCATCAATTCTGACTACTCTACCACCTACAAACCTGTGAGTCTGTTTGTTGACGTATACTTCAAAAGATAGGGGTCCTTCGAATGCATCTATTATATCGTCATAAGTCAACTCTGAAAGGGACATGTCTATAACAAGTATAAGTGGACAACTTATTACATTGACTATGCTTTTAATCTGAGATTCAATCTTTTCGATAATTTTTCCTTTGACTCTATTTTTTAAACCAACAAAACGTGATACGTAACGTAGTGGTTTATACATTTGTGGAGTAATAACTTCAAACAAAAGCTCCTTGCCATTAATCAATAATCTCAAATCTAATCTCTTCACACCTACCTCAGGTTGGAATTCAAAGTTACACATTTTGGCAAAAAGGCTGGCTACTTCAAGCTCACTTAACGTTTGCCAAAACTGTTTTTCGTTCTTAAATCCTTTCTCTATATGTTTTGGGATTTGTCGTTGTGCTTTAATGAGAACCAACATTTCCTCAATGTGTCTTAGTATTGCATATGGATAAAAATATTTTAATATCATTATCTCCTTAGCTGCTGGATTAGTAAGGTCCCTCAGACTTTTAAATTTATTTATGTTAGGATCGAATTCAAACAGTAGAACAAGTAGTGGGTGTGTTTTGTTATTTTCACGTTCCTTTTCTTTAAACCAACTAATACTAAGAAGATTAAGTATCTCTGGAAAACTTTGTAAATTTTTATAAATTTTGTTGTAGTCTAATTGGGGGATTTCCGTTTCCAACTCTTCAATGACTCTGAATGCTGCAAAAAGCTTATCTCCACCTTCTTCTTTAATTATTTTATCTACATCGCACCCTTTCGTTTTAGCTACAGTATTAAGGATGGTGAAAATTCTACTAATAAGGTAGTCGTTAGATATCTCTTTATTATAAACCATTTCTAGAATAATACGTAGAGTATTTAAACACACCTCTGAGTAGGGTTTACCTCTTTCTGTCCACTTTTCCAGTAGATTCAGTAACAAATATATATCTTTAGAAAACATCTTAATAAGTAACTCGGGAATTTCAGCCGCAATTGTCGAGTCAGATTCCTTTTTCATCCACAATTCTATAATGGCAAAACACTTTACAAGATCACTTCCCTGAATAAGCTCAGCTATGACCATCGCTTGTTGCCGATGATCAATATCTTTAGTCAACATTACTCTCATGATCTGTAAAGCCCTTTCAGGGGACCTCGCAGCTCTGTTATATGCAAAAAGGACTTGTGGAATTAATGAAGCAATATTACGGTCTTCTTCTTTTAAGCACATATGAATCATTTCGAATTCAAACTCGTCATCAGGAATCTTGTTCCTTATTAAATTATTCAATAATAATGATTTGTCATCAACCTTTTCCCCCGCCGCTACATTATATAGTAGGTTCTTGAACTCTTGCGGATGTTCTTCAAAAAATCGGATGCAGTAAGATATGGCGGCCCCCCTTAAGACTGAAACGGATTCTTCAAAAGCTCCTGTTACAATATCCACAATTTTATGTTGAATTTCTGTGTTTCTCATACTACTTCCCGCAGTCATTAAAGCATAAAGGAATGCTGCCTTTACACAGGGATGAGAACAATGGTATTCTCTTAAAATTTTCTCTGATACTAAGCTAGGTTCTGCCATCGCTACACCCCCTAAGAATGCTCCAGCCCATAGTTTCAAGTCATCATCTTTACTCGTTAGTTCTGTGAAGATTTTAAGTCCTAAGGACGGTTTTTGACGTCCAATCTCAGCAAAGGCATCCCATAAGCATCCAGAAGCAAGATCCTTTTTTACCTTTTTAACAATTTTCGAAATTAAATTGATAAACCTCGCGTCCGCCCTTGCAATTAGCGGAAGCTTTTTGCATATAAAGTGATACCATCTAAATATGCCCTTATCTTCTGCTAATTCCTCTAAAATTATTAGCCAGCTATCTTCGTCTAATTTATATGGCAAATTGTTGAAGTACTTCTCTATGTCCTGATGGTTATACCCTATTTCTTTTTGCTTTAACTCGTCGACAAGTAGCTTAACTTCCATCCTATCCATCTAATATGTCACCGTTAAGTTAACTATTTCAGGATATAAAAACCTTTATTCCATAGTTTTAGCAGGTAATTTTAAAAGCATACACAAAATAACTGTTGATCTTGACAATATTGTTGAGCGTTGGCAGTAACAAACCTAAAGAATAGTGACTTGAAAGTTATAAACATCTTTTACACAGTAAGAGTCATGAAACTGCACATAATGCTGTCCCTGACCGTGATAGCGCTGCTCATACTCACACAGGCGGGAGCCCAGGGAGTTGAGTGGAAGGTGTGGGTGAATCCGAGACAGGAAACAGGTCTGCCGAAGACCTATGTCGAGCTGGATAACGTTCCGACCCGACCATATATGGATGAAGACAGTAGCTATACACTCCACATCTACTTCAAGACAGGTCAGAAAATATATTGGGGAGGTAAACTAGTTGACTACGAAGAGAAATACGCCGTCTTTGCGCAGAGAATCGTGTCATTATGGAACGCCAGCCTGAAGTTCGCGGCCGAGAACTATGAGTGGGCGAGACATCTCTCGAAGCTAAGGCTGAAATTCTACATGGATACAAACGTTTCGAAGGCACAGTACGTGGACGTTATAATTGATCCCAGCAGAGAGGCACGTATTGGCTATGCCTACACGTGGTATAGATACCCGGTAGAGATCGTGGGTAATCTTGATGCCTTATCTCATGAGCTTGGACATGCATTAGGGCTTGGACATAATTATGGGAGTCTTGGGAGCCCTTTTGAGAAAGGGCGGGACTGGAGGGGGTGGCAGGTCGGAGGTACGTACCCGGCTCCAGTATCACCCTTCTCACGCAACAAATATGTTCTCACACCACCACCAGACAGTTTCGTCCTATACGCCTTGGCATACAGGTGGAGTTCGTTAAAGAATTCTACTGCTGAAACCCCGCTAGCCTTTCCCAAGGACACCGTTATCTGGTATAGGGACGTAGCCAAAGATCTGGGTCCACTCTACTCGCAACCTGGGCTTGTATGGTTCTACCTCTACAGCGTACTGAAGGAAGGTAACGACGAAAGACCCTATCCGTCACCCTTCATACTCTCCATACCTAAAGGGATTTACGGAGAGGACCTATGTACAGAGTTCCCACCATCAAGAAGTGGCGGATTACCGATTGTGGAGGAATATAACAATGGAACGGCGCTAGTAGTCCACGGGTTCGACCTCCAGCTAGCCCTTATAGATAGGGAGATGCAGACAGTGAAAGGAAACCGCGCTAGTTACTATGCATTCTATGAGCTTCCTTTGAAACATCTCTCCGACAGCTTCCTCAACGAATTAGTAAAGACTCGCCGCAACGGCACTTTAATCGAACTCAGGGTTTACGACGGTTTTGATCCGGCATGGGATAAGGTGTCCGGCGTATACTTCAGGGGGGACAGCATCTGCCTGGGGAATCTTAAGGAGAGGCTGTTGGTGGAGGCCCAGCTAGGAAGGGCCTACAGGGTTGACGCTGGGATGGCTGAGGCCGTGCCTATCAATGGTTGGTCATATAGGGACGACAAAGGAATAAACTGGGTGCTGAGAGGTAGCACCGTATACTTCAGACCGCTTAACAGCACCTACAGCCCCGAGGAAGGAGTTAGATACGTCTGGAGGGATGTTAACCTAACCCTCACAGTTGAAAGGCCCGTGGTAGGCGGGATATTGTTAGACAAGCTATGGAAGAAACAGTACCTAGTCGAGGTTGATTCACCCTATCCATTCGAAGGTGTTGGCTGGTTCGATGAAGGATCCAGGGTGTCCCCAAAACCTGTAGGCGGTTACGTTGACTTCGGCAACGGGACAAGGCTTGCCCTGAAGGGTTTCGAGGGCTACAACGGCACAGAGATTGTTGTGGACAGGCCTCTGAAGCTTAAACCGGTCTGGGAGAGGATGCACAGGGTTGACACCATAAGCAGGTACGTCTTCACCGAGACAGGGAAATACTTCAAGGAAGGTGAGAATTTGTTCGTGTTGATGCCTAGGGTCCAAGACTTCGGTAACGGTACGAAGGCCGAGCTTCTGAACATGACCGCCTACGGCCCGCGAGGTGAAACGGTGGATTCGTGGGACGGGAAGCTCGGAGGGGAGCGGAATGGCCTGCTACAAGTGGTTCTTGACAGGCCGTTGAAGATAGAGGTCGGGTGGAAGGTCTACCACAGGCTCACGGTATCCTCCCCCGTAAACAGCTATGAGTCGTGGGTCCTCAACGGCACCATGCACAGACTCGACCTGCCGGAGAAGAAACTAGTGGGCAGCGACACACTCATGGTCCTTAAACAGATAAAAGTAGACGGCAAACCACACCAGGGGCTTGAGGTAACCGTCACCTCTCCAACATCCGTGGAGGCCGTCTACCAGAGAAAGCTGATGACAACCATCATGGTTGACGCCGGTAAAAAATACTTAGTCGAACCAAACGAGGTCGTCCTAGAAAGGGATGGAGAAGTCGAGGTGTACAGGCCGCCGTTCACATACATAGGCGAGGGGACATGGAGGGTTACCAAGGTAACATACCTGGGAGGGGACATAACCATGATCGCAACCATAGAGGTAAACAGAGCAGGTATGAAGACCATACCCTCAAGGCTTAGGGCTGTAGAGATAACGGTAGTGGACCTCATCGGATTACCAGTACCATACGCATCGGTCAAAGCCGAGAACGTAGCCGACGTAACCGGAATATCGGGAACCACAACCCTGCCAGCGATACCTCCATGGGACTTCGAAGCATCAGCCTCACACCTACTTGGAAGGGGGGTAACAACCATTAGGCCCGGGGAAACAACCGCCAGGATAACGGCGGGCATATCGCCCTACACAATAGCCCTCCTCGCAATAGCCCTAACATTAGGTGTTGTAGCATGGAGAAGAAAGGTGTCGCGGTAACGGCCTCCCTCGTGTTTGTTGCACTGCTGTCCGGTATACTGCTAGGCGGAACCGTGGCTCGGCCTCCGCCGGTAACCATCACATCCCAAACAACAGTTGAAAAAACAGTAACTGTGGCGGAGACGACTGTGGAGGTCCCGGTCAAGCACCAGCCAGCCCCATACAGCGCCCTAGCCTACACAGCATGCATATACGATAAAACACTACCAGACGAGGACCGTGAATGCGAGAAAAACACGAAAGCCGTCTACATAGCCATAGACTTCAGGGAGCTGGGGACCGAAAATAGCTATCTCAGACTTGATAGGGTGACGGTCATAGCCCCAGGGCTTGTTGGAAATGTAGCGGCTGAAGGCATGCCGCTAGACGCCAAGGGGAGGGTAGTGGTCATGACTAGGAGTAGTGCCAGCATATCGGTTAAGATAAGGTCTGGCCCGTACTCCGCCCCGTTAACGGGCCTGACGGTGGAGGTTTTTACACCTTTCAACACGAGGTCCAGCAGCTCAGGCTTGAACCTAATGACCCGCCGCATCCCCATCCCCAAAAAGCTAACACTGGCCTAATTTAGGATATCCTATGGACCTTTGAGTTGATGATGGTGTCGGCGATGGTTGCTGATAAATTTTTAGGGCCGGTCCACGAGCCTGGCTACACGTCTATGTATACTGAAGGAGGCCAGTTCTTCGATCCGCTTGCCACATTCGAAGGCCCGCTCCTGGTCTTCCTTGCCCATAATTCTGTCACTTAGCGGGAACAAGAGCCTATCCTCTTTGTAAATATGTTGCCTCAACATCTCCACATATTCGATACAGCTGTTTATGACGTCGTCTAGACGGGCTTGGTTTGTTGAGTACTGGAAAAACGTTTTCTGTATCTCGCTTGTCTTCTGCCTACCCAGACGGTGTTCGTGCTGGATTACTTCTAAAAGCCTCCTCGTATGAGACTTTTACGAACTCCTCCTTGCCCCTTCCGCTGAAGTACTCG
>Ga0209143_1000140_pt1 | contig 34302 bp, 35 predicted proteins | sample FaiFalFF_MnMetaG_3_FD_184739 | JGI IMG/M metagenome (GOLD analysis project Ga0209143, IMG submission 184739) | Freshwater microbial communities from Yellowstone National Park, Wyoming, USA - Fairy Falls B (FF_Mn_B) MetaG (SPAdes) (version 3) | ecosystem: Environmental > Aquatic > Freshwater >...
CCACCCCCTCGTCTAGGGCCCTTACTGCTAGTAATACTCTGAATCCCCTGCCCCACTCGGCGAATATCGAGTCCCTAACGCTCTCGGGCTTCTGGGAGTGATATGTCTCGGCCGATACTCCGTTCTCTATTAGATACTTTTTAAGCTCCTCTATGCTCTCTATGCTCTCGCTGAAGACTATCACCCTATCGTCATCTACATTCTTGACTATTCCTAGGACTCTGGCCGGATATTGGGTTGCAGGGCCGCCAAGACGAGGGGAGGGGGATCGAGATGAAGGACATAGACCCGGAGATTGAGGCGATGGTTGAGGAGGCGATGACCCAACTAAGGAAAAAGTTAGGGACGGACGAGTTAAAGGTATACGAGGCATATTATGAATACTTCAGAACAGCGCCCTCCGAAGATGTGAGGTATTACAACGCCTACAGGATCTTACGGCGGTATCTAGCGGAGGTGGGCTGATTGTCGGAGCCAAAGGTGTATGAGTTTAAGAAGGCTGATGTCCGCATCGAGGTCTTCAGGTATGACACAAAGATAACAATTACTCAGGGACTGGGCGAGGATCCAATAACGATATTGGTGTCTCAGAATTTGTGCTCCGACCCCAACAGACTAGCCAACGAGCTTATAGTGGATATTTTTGAGGGGGTGGGCTGATGGTGTATCCGGAGGTCGCCGAGCTGGCTACTGAGAGGGCTATGAATTATCTGAGGACGAGGCTTAGCGGCGATGAGCTAGGGAGGTATGAGGGCTACTACATGGTCTTCAGGGACTATGGGGCAGACGAGGGCATGCGGCACTACAAGTCCTTCCTAATCATGCAGAGATTCATTGCCGAGGCGTGGCGACAACTATCTGAGAGGTTCCTAGAGGTCTTTAGATACCCTGTGGATAGGGTCCTGAATATTACTCCGACTCCAGACGGAATAATTATTGTGCAGAACGAGTGTGATGATAGGCTGAGGACATGGATGATACCCTCCATCGCGACGCTGAGATGGCTAATATACGAGGCGACGGCTGGAGAGACGCCGCCGAGAATCTATCACCTACCACCACTCAACTCGATAGTCCTAGAGAGGGAGCAGATAGAGAGTTTCCACATAGTTGCGAGGCCATACGAGATAAAGACACAGAATAAGGAGGTGGTCTAAGTGAGTAGGGTCTTCGTAGACTTCGGCCGCAACAGGGTCTATGCCCTCCCAGAGGACGGTGAGGAGAGATGACAACTGAACTGAATCCAAGACCCGAAAGGCCCTCTCTCCTTGCCTGTAGCCCAGTACCGGGAGCGGGAACTCCACGTAGTGGGGAGCGGAGGGCCCGGGAGATCTCAGAGAGGAAGGAGGAGACGGTGCAGACGGAGAATGGTCAGCAGCAAGGTGAGTCGAGCTCTGAGCAGAAAGAGGAGGTCCAGATTGAGGGCAAGAAGAGGGGGCCATATCTACCCAGAGAGCTACGAATAAAAATTTACAACGACGTCATCGCTCTTCGTCAACAAGGGCGGTCGTACAATGAGATCAGAATGATAATCAAACAAAAGTACGGAGTATGGATTCCCGTGTCGACGATTAGCGGGTGGCTATCCGGAAAACGTGATCCACGAAACGGAAGACGAATATCCTCACTAGAGATGTTAGAACCTTCAGAGGATTTGGCACATATAATCGGCATGTGCCTCGGCGACGGATCTGCATGGGAAGCACGTCGTGTCCGCAAAGGCTACAGGGAAGCCGTAATATCTCTTGGTGCGAAAGATAAGGAGTTTGTAGAAGAAAGTGCCAGACGTATAGCTAGGGTGCTGGGTTACAGACCGCCCAAAGTATATTTCGATGCGTGCACAGGCAAATATTACTTTAAGATTAGATCCAAGACACTCTACGAGCTACTGAAAAAAACCAATCGACCTTAAGAAGTTGCGTAAATACATCGAGCATTGCCCCAAATGCGTGGCGATATGCCTTAGAGCATTCTTTGATTCGGAGGGAAGTATAGATGATGGGGTTATTATTGTAGCAAACAGCAACTATCGTGTCTTGAAATATGTGCAGTATCTTCTTCGAAAATTCGGGATAACAGCGAAGGGGCCGAATCTTCTTCATCGACGAGGATCAATAATGCATATAAAAGGAAAACGATACATTCGCCGACGCAATGTATACTATATCTACACAAGAGCAAGGGATGTCTTGAAGTTCTACAAATACATCGGCTTCACCATCAAGAGGAAACAGGAACGGCTAGAGGAATACATCAAAAGAATCAATAGAAGGCCTCCCCCTCCCCCAACCATTTCCCAACAAACCTCCTCAGACACGACTCTAATCTAATTAATAACTAATATCGGGCCCGCCGGGATTTGAACCCGGGACCTGCCGGTTAAGAGCCGGCCGCTCTACCTGCCTGAGCTACGGGCCCGGATCAATCAACCCCGCCGGGCGAATTTAAAGATAGTATCCAGCATGGACCTCTATTGTCCAGTACCTTACAGTCCATATCCATAGAGACGGCTGTGTGGGTGACGCTTTAATACTGCCTCCGCAAGGGGGGTCAGGTCTAAGGGCCTGATGCTTGCAGTCGAGCTTAGGGAGCGTGTCTCACCATACATAGCTAGGCTCCAAGCTGAAGGGCTCCTACTTCTCCGCTCCGGAGCAACGACGCTCAGGATGCTACCACCATACCTCATATCGGAGGAAGACGTGAATTTCAGCCTCAAAGCCCTCGACGCCGCTCTACACATGGCGCTGACCGGTAGCCAGAGAGAAGATACTCGAGAAGTTCTACGATGAGCGTAGGGACGTCCTGGTATGGGAGCCACCACGCTTCTTGCCCCACACTACGTTGATGAGGAAGAGGTCTCAAACATAGCGAAGTTCATCGCAGGGCTCGACGACACAATACCTTACAACCTCCTTATATTCACCCACGCTTCCTGATGAACGACGCGCCCATAACTCCGGAGAGCTAGGTCCTGAACCGCTGTAGGGCAGCCAAAATACCTGAAGAGCGTCACAGTAAACGCCCTTCACCCTCTATCTAAAAAGGCCAACAAAAGATTTAAGCTCGCCATGATGTAGCTACCCTACATCGCGGAAAACCGAGGGATTCGAGTACTAAGCGATAGGCCTCTCGAGACCTTGCCGGAGCCCAGGTATACTCGCGAAGACCTGCTGGTTGTACGAAAAACCGAGCGACTAGGTTGGGGCACTATATGTTGGGGAGAGAGTGAAAGCTTCATGAGTATGGGAAAGAAGGGGGGAGGGGTTGGGACTTCTCCAGCCAGACACTAGAGAAACCCAGAAGGCCGGAAGGAAGTAGCGATAGACAACGCCACTCTATTGGCGGGAACTCACCTACGACCGCTCCAGCCCTCTGGGTTTTTTCTCCGTCAGGCTGGAGCCGGCCCGGCCTCCTAGGCCTCCATCGCTAGTCTCCTGACGTCTCTGAGGATTCTTTCCGCCACCCTTAGGATTGCCTGCCAACGCTTCTTACCCCTCCGAAGATAGCTCTCATAGACAGATAAATACCTCTGATTCCTGTTTATGACTGTTGCGTATGCCAATCGGATAGTGTCCAAATAACGGGTTTATATAGCTGAGGCCCTCCCGCAATAGCCTCGCTAGTAGAAATAGGCGCCCTAACACAGTATTTAAAGCCTTATTTGGACACTATCTGGATTAAGAGCGATAAATATTTAAAAACCGCGATAATCACCAGACAATAGTGATGGTGGAGGTTCCGTTCTTCACGGAGGTCATACACCCGAATCACCTCGATAGGCACATCTACGGAGACACAAAAACCATCCCTTGGAAATGGTGAATAAAGCTTAATCAGAGGTGAGTAGAGCTCGGGAAGTGGGTCGTCGGCGGTGCTTGGCCCTACATCCACGGCGTGCCCCACATAGGTAACCTTATAGGGTCTGAGCTATCAGCCGATGTCTTCGCACGCTACCTCAGGGTTAGGGGCGAGGACGTTGTTTTCGTGAGCGGCTCGGACGAGCATGGCACCCCCATCGAGGTTGAGGCGACGAAGAGGGGCGTCGACCCCAAGGTCTTGACGGACGAGGTGCACGAGAAGGTTGTTGATGTCTTCAGCAGGTTCAACATCTCCTTCGACATATACACGAGGACCCACAACCCCATCCACATCTCCTTCTGCCAGAGCTTCTTCAAACGCATATACGACAACGGCTACATCTTCGAGAGAGATGTTGACCAGCTCTACTGCGGGTCCTGCGGCAGGTTCCTCCCAGACAGGTTCGTCCTCGGAACATGTCCACACTGCGGCTATGCCTCAGCGAGGGGCGACCAGTGCGAGTCCTGCGGAAAAGTCCTCGACCCGTTGGAGCTCGTCTCGCCGATTTGCGCGATCTGCGGCAGCACGCCCGAGATCAAGGCCACGAGACACTGGTTCTTCGACCTGCCCCGCCTGACGGAGCCCCTCAAGGCGTGGATATCCGCGAACCAGCACATGCCTGAGCGCGTAAAGGCCTTCACGCTCAGCTGGATCGAGGAGGGCCTCAGGCCTAGGGCCGTGACCCGGGATAACAGGTGGGGGATCCCGGCCCCCTTCCCAGGCGCCGCCGGGAAGACGATCTATGTGTGGCTTGAGGCCGTTCTCGGCTACATCTCCGCCACAGTCGAGCTTGGTGAGAGGCTGGGGCGGCCGGGGCTCTGGGAGGATTACTGGCTCGACAGGGAGTGCAGGACGATCTTCTTCATAGGTAAGGACAACATCCCGTTCCACACGATCATTCTGCCGGCCCTCCTCCTCGCCCACGGGGACCGGTTCGTCCTACCCTGGAGCGTCTCGGCCACCGAGTACCTGACCTACGAGGGGCAGAAGTTCTCGAAGAGCAAGAGGATTGGGATATGGCTCGACGAGGCCCTAGAGATACTTCCGAGCGACTACTGGAGATACTACCTGGTTAAGATGAGGCCAGAGACTGCCGACACAAGCTTCAAGTGGTCGGACTTCGCCTCAACCATCAACAGCGACCTAAACGATGACGTTGGAAACTTTGTCCACCGCGTCCTCACCTTCATTTACCAGTTCCTCGACGGCGTTGTCCCCCAGCCGCGGATTCTAGACGAGGCCGACAGGAGACTCCTAGGGAAGGTTGCCGAGACCCTCAGAAGCATCGACTCGCTCATGCTTGAGGTGAGGGAGAAGCAGGCGCTTCACGAGCTCGTCGACCTGGTCAGGGAGGGGAACAGCTACCTAAACCTCAAGGAGCCATGGAAGTCTTACAGGACGGCGCCAGAGCAGGCTGCCACAACGCTCTACGTGGCCGTCCAAGCCGTCGGCGCGCTCTCGATAATGCTTGACGCCTTCTTGCCTGAAGCAGCATACAGGCTGAGGGGGATGCTTCGCCTACCGTCTAATGTGAGTGGAGCGTTGAAGTCTCTGGGCGGAGAGTTCTTGGCGCCGGGGACCAGAATCGAGAGGCCCGAGCCGCTTTTCAAAAAGGTTAGCGAGAGGGAGCTGCTGGAGAAGAGGGTGAGGCTGGCCCCTGCCTAGCCCCTTATCCTCTTTATCCCGAGCTCCTTTACCAGGCGCTCGAGCTCGTCGGTCTCTTCCACGCTCTCTTGCGCTGTTGACTTCGCTGGGCCCTCGGCTGCGAGCCTCTGGCTAGCTGGGAATACCTTCTCCTCGACTCTCTCAGAGGAGCCTTGGAGGTCGCTCAGATATCCCTGCGAGTCCAGCCCCGCCAGTATCAATGAGACCTGCATGGTCGAGTTGTAGTAGTTATCTACTCTTGCGCCCCAGACGATAAGCCCCTCCTCTCCCATGAGCTCGTAGATTATCTCGGGCGGCCTCGAGGCCTCCTTTAGCTTCATATCCTCGCCGCCGGTCACGTGGACTATCGCTGCAGAGACTCCCTCGAGCTCCACCCCGCCCTCGAAGAGGGGTGACTGAAGGGCGTTGAAGGTGGCCTCCTCAGCCCTGTTCGGCGAGCTGCTCCTGCCGATCCCCAGCGAGGCCAGCCTTCCCTGGGCAACGACCGTCTTGAAGTCCTCGAAGTCTATGTTGATTAGGCTCGGCTTCACTATTGACTCGGTTATGCTGAGTATCATGTTGTTTATCACCTCGTCCGCGAGCGAGAAGGCTGTCTTGAGGTTGTATTGTGGGTAGAGCTCGAGGAGCCTGTTGTTGTCCACCACGACCACCGTGTTTGTATACTTCTGTAGCTCGGTTAGCCCCCGCATGGCGATTCTCCTCCTCACCCCGCCCTCGAACCTGAAGGGAAGCGTCACGACCCCTATAACGATGGCGCCCAACTCCTTAGCGATCTTGGCGACGACCGGGGCTGCCCCAGTCCCTGTACCACCCCCAAGACCCGCGGCGATGAATACGAGGTCGGCACCCTCGAGGGATTTACGGATCTCCTCCGCGCTCTCCTCGGCCGCCCTCATTCCTATCTCGGGGTTCCCTCCAGCGCCGTAGTCCCTCGCTACACGCGGCCCCAGCAGGATCTTCTGGTGGGCGTTGATGAGCTCCAGGTGCTGCCTATCTGTGTTTGCCGCTATGGCGGTGGCGCCGTAGAGCCCGCCGTTTATGAGGCGGTGTACGGTGTTGCTTCCCGCGCCGCCTAGCCCTATCAGCTTAATCCTGAAGCCCGGGGCCTCCTCATCCTGATGCGTTATCTCGAGGCTACTCACTTGTCCTTGCCTCCTCCTTTATGAAGTCTCGGACAGCCATCCTGATTGCCTCAGCCCTGTTGGGGTATAGGCGGCGGCGGACCAGCTCGTCTATCGCCTCTAGGTATGCTTCAGGGAGATGAACGGTTACCACCTTCATTCACGACACCTCGCCGAGACCCACGAAGGTGAATACCATAAAAGTCTTGGTATTACGTTCCTTAAATCCGGCGTACTACCCTGCACCGAAAACCCGCCCCTTCCGTTGCAATAATTGACAAATTCTAAATAGACCGGGTGCCACTTTTTGCCAGAAGTTGCGAATAAACGAGGTGTCCGAGGAGGAGGAGATTGGTGAGATCGTCCGAATCATTAACGAGGAATGTGAGGCTGGAGCCGCGGTTGTCGTTGAAGGTGAGACCGATAGGGAGGCTCTCGTGGAGCGAGGCGTAGCTGCAACAATACTCACGCTACGCGAGCTAATGCTACGCGCCGAGCACGGCCTACTCGAGGATGCTAGGGTGATCGTGCTTCTCGACCTTGACAGAGAGGGTGAGAGGCTCACGTGGTGGTTGAGGGCTAGGCTCCCGAACACGGTCAGGCTCGACTTCTCCCTTAGAGAGAGGATAAGGAGGTCGCAGAGGTTTAAGCGTGGGCGGAGAACCATACAACAGATATTTATGGGCCCCTAGGGATGCTCGTTCTCGGCGATGTCAACTAGCGGGTTCGAGCCGAAGCTGAAGGAGACGCGCTGGGCGCCGGAGCTGGAGCTGGAGCTCCTAAAGAAGTGGGAGGAGGAGGGCCTGTACGGTTTTCGGGAGGACGCGCGGGGCAGACTCTTCCTGATCGACACACCGCCCCCCTACCCCTCTGGTAGGCCGTGGCACATAGGCGCAGCGGCTCACTACACCCAGATAGACATGATAGCGAGGACGGCGAGGATGATGGGCTACAATACCTACTTCCCAATAGGCATCGACAGGAACGGAATACCGGTGGAGCGATACGTCGAGAGGGAGAAGGGGATCCGCCTCCTCTCCCTCCCCCGCCAGGAGTTCCTAAAGATATGCTCCGAGACACTCGACGAGCTTGAGTCTGAGATGCTGTGGATCATGAGGCGCGCGGGGCTCTCCGGAGACTTCAAGAACTATTACAGGACTGACTCCCCCGAGTATAGGGGGCTTACCCAAGCCACCTTCATCAGGCTCTTCAGGGAAGGGAAGATCTACAGGTCTACGAGGCCCAACAACTACTGCTGGGACTGCGGGACGACCGTGGCCGACGCCGAGGTTGACCACATCGAGGTCCCCACCGACCTCGTCTACATCTCCTTCGACCTAGTCGGCGGAGGAAGCGTAGCCATAAGCACTACGAGGCCGGAGCTCCTCGGCGCCTGCAGGGCAGTCATCTACAACCCGGGCGACGCGAGATACTCGTGGCTCGAGGGTAGGAGGGCGGTTGTCCCGATCTACGGCACGGAGGTGCCGATAATCCCGCACAGCGCGGCTAAGCCTGACTTCGGCTCGGGGGTGGTAATGGTCTGTAGCTACGGCGACAGGGTAGACGTCCAGCTCTTCCGTGAGCTCGGGCTCGAGGAGGTGATACTCATAGGGCTGGACGGCAGGATGCTGGACTCGGCTGGACCGCTCGCCGGACTCACGGTCCAGGAGGCGAGGAGGAGGATCATAGAGATCCTTGAGGCCGAGGGGCGACTCGTCAAGACTGAGAGGATCATGCACAGCATCCCCATATGCGAGAGGTCCAACGCGCCGATCGAGATCATACCTATGGACGAGTACTACCTATCTCAGCTCCCCTTCAAGGAGGATCTTCTGGAGGCGGCCTCGAAGATGACTTTCCACCCGGAGATCCATAGGCAGCTCCTCACGGACTGGACAAACAGCATAAAGATCGACTGGCCTATATCGAGGCGTCGTTACTACGCGACGGAGATCCCCGTCTGGTATTGCAGGTCCTGCGGCCACCCAAGCCTCCCTGAGCCTGGCCGCTATTACAGGCCGTGGGCCGAGAAGCCCCCCTTTGAGAGGTGTGAGCGCTGCGGCGGGACCGAGTTTGTGGGTGAGGAGAGAACCCTCGATACTTGGATGGACTCGAGTATCTCGCCACTCTACATCTCTCGCTACATGCGCGACGAAAAGTTCTTCTCCCGCGCTTACCCCGTCGGAATCAGGCCGCAGGGCAAGGACATAGTAAGGACCTGGCTATACTACACTCTCCTCCGCTGCTACCAGCTTACGGGGAAGCCGCCGTTCAAGCACGTCTGGATCAGCGGCATGGGACTCGATGAGAAGGGTGAGAAGATGAGTAAGAGCAAGGGCAACGTGATAGATCCGCGCCCAATACTCGAGAAGTACGGCGCGGACATCTTTAGGTTCTGGTGCGCGCAGGAGGCGAGCTTGGGGTACGACTTCAGGATATCGGAGCAGAGGATCGCGGCTGCGGGCAGGTTCGTCACGAAACTCTGGAACATAGCCCGCTACGTCTCTCAGTTCCCCAACCCACCGAGGGCGAGGCTCGTGGCTACGGACGAGTGGATACTCTCGGAGCTCGCGAAGACGGCGGAGGAGTGTATGAGGGGGTACAGGGACTTCAACTTCTTCATCCCAAGCACGCGGCTCAGGAACTTCCTCTGGAACATCTTTGCGGACCATTACATAGAGATGACCAAGATGAGGGCCCTCGGGAGGGTAGGGACGCGGGCTGAGGCGTCTTCCGCGTGGTATGCTCTCCACAGGGTCCTGAGGACAAGCCTCCTACTACTGGCACCCATAACGCCCTTCATCACGGACCACATCTGGAGGGCCCTCTACTCGCCCCGCTCCATCCACCTCCAGAAGTTCCCCAAGATCGGGGTCCGTAGAGACATGTCCGAATATACGGAGAAGATTTTAGAATTTAACAGGATGGTGTGGAGGGAGAAGAAGACTGCAAACCTCTCGCTCAGGGATCCAATAAGCATAGAGGTGCCGAAGGAGCTTGAGCCCTTTAAGCCCGACCTCGCCGCGATGCACAACATAAGGATGTGAGAAAACCTCACTGGGTCAGACTGCCCATCGACACCTCACAGATCGGTGTGGACGTTGCTCATCATCCCGTGGAAGCGGTCTCCAAGCCCCGTTATAAGTCTTGGTCGGAGTACGCGGGATAAATTCTGCCCCCGCGGAGACCTATACCCGTGGTCAGGTACGTGAGGGATAGGTCGCTTGAGGAGTATGTCAGGAGGCTTGGCGAGGAGGCTGGGCTGAGGCACATCGACTACTCTAGGGTGAGGTGTGTTAGGAGCTTCGGCAGCAGGTCAAGGTCGGTCGCGGCGAGGATCCATGCAGCCAGCCGGGCACTATACACTGGGCTGGGTATCAGGCCCGTCTACGTTATCGAGTTTGTCTCGGAGGTCTTTGAAAAGCTAACAAGACGCGAGAGGGACCGCGTCGTCCTCCACGAGCTTCTCCACATACCGGCCTCGATGGGCGGTGGCCTAGTTGGGCACGGAGCGCTCGACTTCGAGGAGGAGGTGGAGAGGCTTGAGAGGAGGATCAGCCGGTGAGGCCGATGACTGTGCAGGGAGCACTGTCAACCTCCTCCAGCATCAGGGGCGCGACTATGACGAGCCGGTACTCGCTCGGCTTTCCGGCGAGGTCCATGTCCTCAAGTATGAGGACGCCATCCCCAGAGAGGAGGATTCGGTGCGACTCGCGCCCCTCCTCCCTCCTAGCAGGCGTCGAGATGCTGACCGCGTCTATACCTATGGCTCTCAGGCGGGGGCTGAAGCTTTTGATGAGCCTCGCCGCCGAGGGTGCGAGGAGCGGGCCCTCCTCCGCATAGGCCCTCGGGTCGCTCTCCCTGTGGCGCTGGACGCCGGTCCTAATCATAACCATGCTGTACGCCTTGAAGGCATCCCTATGGGGCTCGAGGTCCTCGCCCGTGATGGCCCCGCCCAGCTCCTTCGGAACATCGATGATGATGGCTCCATGGAAGACGAGCTCCTCGGGACCGTATTCCGAGATCTTTCTGCCGTATGGGATGAAGTGGTTGGGTGCGTCGACGTGGGTTCCCGTGTGGTTGGCCAGAGTGATGATCCAGGAGTTGCTGGAGTCGCCCCTCGAGAGGCTCTTGTGGGGCTTAAACTCCGGCTGAGGCGTCCCCGGATATAGGGGCGTATTACGTCCGATCCTGTGGGAGAGTAGGACGGCCCGCACCGCTCCCATAGACCCGCCCTCCAGCTATAGGATCCTGATATGAATGTTACCTAGGGTGGGGGGAAAGGTATATTGAGGGTCCAGGCTCCTCGTGGTGGTGGATTGAGGGAGATAAGCCTGGGCTACTGGGTGGCGCAGGAGCAGTATCCGCCGGACAGGCTGCTAGACCTGGCCGTCCACGCCTTTGTGGTGGGGTTCGACACCATAGTTACGAGCGACCACTTCCACCCTTGGCGGGACAACGGCGGCCACGCGGCGCACCCATGGATCTGGCTCGCGGCAGTGGCTGAGAGGCTTAAGGACGCGGAGATCGGGACGGCCGTCACTACACCACTCTTCAGGTACCACCCGGCAATTGTTGCCCAGGCCTTCGCGACGCTGGACTACCTCTATCCCGGGCGGGTCTTCCTAACGGTCGGAGTGGGCCACGCGATGAACGAGGTCCCGCTGGGGTTCCAGTGGCCGGGATATAAGGAGAAGGTGGAGAGGCTTAGGGAGGCGATCGAGATAATCAAGCTCCTCTGGAAGGGAGACTTCGTCGACTATGAGGGCAAGTACTACAGGCTTGTGAAGGCGAAGCTCTACACGAAGCCCAAGGGAAATATCAAGCTCTACGTCGCGACCGCCGACAGGAAGGTCGCCGAGATCGCGGGCATGTATACCGACGGCATACTCACGAACCCGCGCGGGCTGGAGAGCTACGGCGAGGTGGTGAGGGCCCTAGAGGAGGGCGCGAGGAAGGCGGGGCGCGACCCCTCGGGCCTCAGCAAGTGTATGGAGTTTAAGGTCTCATATGACCCGGACTACCAGCGTGCTCTGCAGGCGGCTTACTTCTGGGCGCCCACAGCGATACCGAGGGAGAAGAGGGAGAGGGTGGCTGATCCGAGGGAGCTTGAGGCCATGGTCGGCGAGGAGGAGCTTGAGAAGATCAAGAGGACTTGGCTGATAACAAGTGACTCGGACGACATATACAGGGCCCTCGGCGAGTTTCTGAAGCTCGGGTTCGACAGAGTCTTCATCCACAGCTCCTCCCCAGACGAGGAAAAGTTCCTCAACCTCCTCGGCCGAGAGATCCTACCCTGGGTCAGGGAATACTATCAGAGCCTAAGGATACCGATCCGTGTCTCCTCAGAGTGAGGGGCCGTGCCCATCACCTTCTACGGCCACCGCAGGTGCAGGACTTGCATGAGAGTCAAGGAGGCCTACGATGCCGCGGGGGTCGAGTACGTCTTCATCGACATATTGAGGGAGCAGCCTAGCGCCGAGCAGCTTAGAAGGCTGGTCGAGAGGTACGGGCCCGAGGGCGTGGTGAGGGGACGGAAAAGGGAGGCGTCCGAGGCCTACAGGGCTCGGGGCCTCGAGGGACTCCTCAAGCTCATCCGCTCCGATCCGCGGATATTGGTGAGGCCGATCGTCGTGAGGGACGGCGAGGTCTTTGCCGGCGAGGAGGCTAGGGCTCTCGCTGCCAAGAGGGGGTAAATGGGTGATGTGGGCTGGGAGAATGTGACGTAGGCGTCTTCGGCCTCGGCGTGATGGGGGAGGGCCTAGCACTGAACCTGGAGAGCAGGGGGATGAGGGTCGCGGTTTACAACAGGACGGCCGAGAAGGTCGTGAAGTTTCTAAGGGAGAGGGCGGCGGGCAGGGCGATAGAAGGCTACACGGACCTGCGGAGTTTCGTCTCCTCCCTCAAGAGGCCGAGGCTTATTCTGCTCCTCGTCAAGGCCGGGCCCCCTGTCGACGAGGCGCTGGAAGCTCTAGCCTCGGCTGGCCTGGAGAGGGGAGACATCGTGGCTGACTGCGGCAACTCCCACTACAGGGATTCAGACAGGAGGATGGTCGAGGCCGCATCTAGGGGATACCGATTCCTAGGCGTCGGCGTGAGCGGTGGCGTCGAGGGGGCACTGAGGGGGCCCTCGATGATGTTTGGTGGAGACTTCTCGGCCTACGTCGAGGCGGAGAGGCTTCTGGGCAGGGCCGCCGCCGTCTACGAGTCCTCTCGCTGCACCGGCTACTTCGGGGATGGCGGTGGTGGCCACTTCGTCAAGATAGTCCACAACGGGATCGAGTACGCCATCCTCCAGGCCATCGCGGAGTCCTACGACTATCTTAGGAGAGGACTGGGCATGGGAGCCCAGGAGGCGGCTGGTGTCTTCGAGGAGTGGAGCCGCGGAGAGCTCAGGTCCTTCCTAGTCGAGGCGGCCGCTAAAGTCTTAAGACATATGGACCCCGAGTCCGGGAGGCCTCTGGTCGAGATGATCGTGGACGAGGCCGAGCAGAAGGGGACCGGGGTCTGGGCCGTAGAGGCCTCCGCGGAGTTCGGCGCCCCTGCACCAACAATCTGCGAGGCCGTCCAGCACAGGCTTATCTCGACGAGGAGAGACTTGAGGAGCAGGCTATCGGCCTCCGGAAGGGCGGGTGGAGGGGTCGTCGGCGCATCGCTCTCGCCCGAGGATGTCGAGCCGGCGCTTCTCGCAACGGTAATCCTCTCCTATGCGCAGGGGGCCGGCCTCCTCGATAGTGGGGCGAGGCGCTACGGCTTCAGGGTCTCAGAGGCTTTCAGGGTCTGGAGGGCGGGCTGCATAATACGTTCTCGGATAGTTGAGGAGACCTTTGAGTCGCTCTTCCACGGTGGAGGTGAGGCGGCCGTCCAGATCCTCGCCGATAGGCAGGGCCAGCTCGAGGCCCTCCTCCCACGCCTAGCCGCCTTCGTAAGCGACGCGGCCAGGATCGGACTCCCCGCACCCGCAGCCTCGAGCGCCCTCTCCTACTACGTCGCCCTCAGATCCGAGAGGCTCCCCGCCAACCTCATCCAGGCCATCCGCGACTACTTCGGGGCCCACGGCTTCAAGCTGGAGGGCAGGGAGGGCGTCTTCCACTCAGACTGGGGCGCGCGGGCTGGGTGACCCTGATGGAGATCTGGCTCCGTTGGGGAGGGACAAGCGTCTCCTTCGAGGCGCCGGAGGAGCTGTTGATCAGAGAGCTGAAGCACGAGACCATACCTCAAAGCCACTACCAGGCGCTTCTAGGCGAGGCACTCTCAGGGCTCGGAGACCCCACTGTGGTGATCGACTACCACCCACCGGCCTCAGGACTCGGGCCGATTCTCGAGCTTCTCAGGGAGAAGACCGGCCGCGTATACGTCTCGCTGTGGCGCGTCCCACCCGCCATGAGGGGCGCGGAGCTGGAAGCCCTCATGGGGCTGGGGGTAGAAGCCGTCCCCCTAAGCGAGCTGGCCCAGGATACCCGCGAAGTCCTCCTGATCTGCCACCACACCACAAGGCCCCTGCTGTGGGGGTTCTCGGACCAGCCTGCAGATCTCTTCGTCCAGCTTGCGAGGATGGAGGGGCTTGACGCCCCCAAAGCCGCGAGGGTCAGCATCCTCGAAACCGGGTACGACTCCGAAGGCACCCCCACGGAGACCTCTCCGGCCAGGCCGCCCTACGCGCCCGACTCCGTCGTTGTCTCCGCAGGCGGCTCTCCCTACGACTCGACTCTATACACGGCGCTCCAGGCCCTGATCCTAGCGTCTAAGGCCTGTAGGGATGGGGGGACGGTCCTGCTAGCGGCCGAGTGTGCGGAGGGTCTGGGGTCACCCCGCCTGGCCCTGGCCCTCTACGAGTCGATGGGCGGGTCGGCAGACGGCTCCGAGCCCTGGCCGGAGCTGGTCCTAGCCCGGAGGTTTAGGGAGGTGGTTGGCAGCCGCAGAGTATACCTAGCGACCAGCCTGCCGAGAAGCGTCACCCAGAGCCTCCTAGGCGTGAAAAGCCTCGACACTCTCCAGGAGGGGTTCTCCCAGCTTCTGAGGATCCACAGCAGGGAGCACAGGTCCGCCCTAATCGCCGAGGGGCTCCACACCTACGCCCTCCTCCCCGAGACCCAGTAGCCGATTGACTATATTCGCAACAGGTTTAGTAGGGGGCTGGGTAGGACAACGAAGGTCACGACCGCCAGCGCCACGACACCTATCATGGCGACCCTCCTCATCTTTGAGAGGGGCGAGACCATGTCTAGGGGAGGGAAGTCGATCGGGTTCATCATGAAGAGGAGCAGCATGAGGGAGAAGTAGTAGTAGCCCGTTACGAAGAGCAGGAGCACCGTGGCGTAGGATAGGATCCTATAGGTCCTGAAGCTTGTCAGGCTTCTGAAGATCCGTCCACCGTCCAGCTGCCAGGCGGGCAGGAGGTTCAGGCTGGTCACCACCATCCCCAGCCAAGCCGCGAACCCCACAGCCGGAAAGACCGGGACCACGTCGCCCCCAGGGCTGAATAAAAGGCCCATCAGTTGGAAGACGAGGGGTGAGGGAAGCATCGTGACAGCTCCCTCCTCGGCCATCCTCATTATGACGCTCCGCTCGACCCACTGGGCCTGGCTGAAGGCGATCCAGATCACTACGAGGCCTGCGAGGAATCCGGCAACCGGGCCGCTCACGCCTAGGTCGAAGAGGTCGTCCCTATTCCTCACTGGCCCCCTCTGGAAGATTACGGCCCCGAAGGTGGGGATTAAGCCAGGTATCCCGGGAATGAAGTAGGGGAGGCTGGAGGCGATAGAGTCGTGGCGGGCGGAGATCTTGTGACCGAGCTCGTGTATCCCTATGATCGTCATGATGCCCACTGTGTAGAGCAGGGCTTCCACGAGCCCCCCACCGGCAAGCGCCCTACCGCCAAGGAGGCCCGACCTTATTGCTCCATCCAAAAAGATCGTTGTGAGCGTGGCCAGGAATAGGACTAGGGGCCAGGGGCTCCGCCGTGTCTGGGGCTGGCTGTAGGGAAAGACCCTCAGTTCCACCTGCCCGCCCACCTCTACGGCTGCGGGGACGAAGCCTATACGTGTAAGCTCATAGTAGACCTCCCTGAAACGCTCCTTAATGTCCCTTGTGAGCAACCTGAAGGTCAGGACCCCCTCGACGTAGGCAACCTCCTTCACGGGAAGCCTGGACCTGACGATCCCCCCAATTGTCTCCAGCCTTTCGCCGTAACTCTCTGGCCCAAGCATCGAAAACCACTTAGGCAATCTGTACGCACACGGCGCCGGTAAAAAACCCTTGTCCACCAAACGCGGGGGCTGTGAATAAAACCCTTATACGTGGCCGTACCCCACCTACTCTACAAGGTATATGCGAGATGGCTGGCTTCGGCTTTGAGGACCTTGTAGTGAACCTCGTCCTGCTCCTTGCCGGCCTGCTAGTAGGTATAGGGTTTGCAAAAATCCTGAAGGGTCTCCTACTAATTGTCCTCGCCCTCGCGATTCTCTTCCTACTGGGCTTCACGGTGGCTGGGATCGTGGCACCCCAGACAATCGCCTCGCTCTTCGGGCCTGCAAAGCAGCTCGCCCTCCAGTTCCTCACACTCCTCGCCAAGTATCCCGCACTCTCCATGGGACTCTTGATAGGTCTCGTTATAGGGGCTCTCAGGTAGGCTGCCCGGTCCTCCTGAGCGGCTGCTTTAGGCACCAGAGAGCGAACCTGAGGATCTCGCGTATGGAGAGCTTGCTTCTGCCGGACGCCCTCTCATAGAAGTCTATTGGGACCTCGACAATCCTCGCGCCAAGCCTCTTGAAGTGGAGGAGTGTGTCGACCTGGAAGACGTAGCCGGACTCGAAGGTGGTGCGGCCCGAGAGCGCTGCTTCCAGGATTCTCCGGGAGATGGCCCTGTAGCCGCTTGTCGCGTCCCTGACGCGGAGGCCTGTTGCGAGTCTCGCGAGCAGGTTCGCACCTTTACTTATCAGGCGCCTCGACAGGGCCCCACCCCTCCAACCACCACCCACAACGTATCTCGAGCCCACCGCGACGTCGGAGCGGCCCTCAACCACCGGCTCCACTAGGCGCGGAAGCTGGCGTGGGTCGTGGCTTCCGTCCGCATCCATCTCGACGAAGACCTCGGCCTCCGGCATGTTCCTGAGCCCCCACCTAAAACCGTCAATATAGGCGGAGCCAAGCCCCATCTTGCCGGGTCTCGCTAGTAGGAAGACGACGCCCAGCCTCGCCGCTAGGTCTCCGACAATCTCGCGCGTCCCGTCGGTGCTTGCGTCGTCCACCACGAGGACCGCGAGGTCGAGCCCCGCGCCGCGGGCAGTCTCCACAAGATTTTCCAGCACGCCTCCGACTGACCCCGCCTCGTTATGCGTGGGGAGGACTACCAAGACTCTACCCATTCCCCAGAGATGGATTGCTCTTGCGACATTAACCCTTTCCCGTTAGGCACAAACATGTATATAGCCTGCGCAGGACAGTCAAACTGGACGAGGGTAGTGTAGCCTGGGATGCCGCGCCTCTTCGAGGTTGAGTTCAAGCCGCCCTTCCTCCTCGTCAAGTCAAGCAGGATAACCTCAACCTTCGACAGGCTAGGAAAGACGAGGCTGGCCGGCGCGCTCGGATGGGCCTCCCTTGGCCTTCTGCCCTTCATCGCGGGTGCAGGCCTGACGCTCCTACTCCTCTCGCTTGTCGCGATAGTGAGTAGGCCGGAGGTCCAAGAGGCCCAGCGACAGGCGGGGCCTCAGAGCCTTCTCCTCATTCCAGGCCTCAACCCCTACCTCCCAATCCTCTACGGCTGGCTCGCCCTAGTCATAGCGCTTGTGGTCCATGAGGGCATGCACGGGGTCTTGGCGAGGAGGCTCGGATACACCGTAAAGTCGAGCGGCATCATACTCTTCCTAGTTCTACCGATAGGAGCCTTCGTCGAGACCGACGACAAGGAGATTAAGACAGGCCGCGTCAGGGACGTGTCTAGGATTCTGGCGGGAGGGCCGGCCTCGAACATCGCCATGGCGCTTATCTGCCTTGCCGTCCTAGCCACGATAAGCCTAGGCCTGCAGCCGGCCCCGATCATGGTCTTGGAGGATGTCTTCGAGGGCTCACCGGCGATGGAGGCTGGGCTGAAGCCGGGCGACCGTCTGCTATCGGTCAACGGTAAGCCCGCCGTAAGCCTCTCGGTCCTCTCCTCGAGCATATCTGAGGCCGGCTATGGTGGCTCCGTGGAGCTTGAGGTTGCTAGGGAGGGCGTGGGCGTCCTGAGGTTTAGGGTGGGCGTCGCCGAGCTTGGGCTCGGGAGGCCTATGATCGGCGTGAGTATTGGTAATGCCGAGGTCCAGGAGTGGGCGAACCAATACCTAGGCTCCTACAAGTCCAGCGTCACGAGAAACCCACTGATCTTCCTCCTGCCACCCTCCCTCTATCCCGCACACCCCTTCTCCCAGCTCAGCATCTGCCAAGACGAGACCGCCGCCGAGCCGCGGTGCTGGCCCGTAGCGAGCGTCTTCCAACACCCACTCCTAGGCTCAGCATACCCACCCATAGCCAACCTACTCTTCTGGGTCTGGTTCGTCAACTTCAACGTAGGCATCTTCAACGCCCTCCCAATCTACCCTCTCGACGGCGGCCAGATATTGAGGAGGGTGCTCTCGGCGTCCCTCGGTGCCAGGATCGGCGAGGCGGGGGTAAGGCTCGCCGTCACCATAATAAGCCTCGCACTGGTTGGCATAGTCCTCTCGCTATTCACAGTGCCCTACCTGGCCCCACTGATAGCAAGTTAGCGGGCCGGTGAGGATGATTAGCAGCGGCATCCAGAGCCTCTAGGGGATGAGTATGATAGTCGTGGTCTCCAAGCCGCCTACTAGGAGGGCGGGGCTTGAGGCCCTGACCATCATCGGCGGCGCGGAGTACGGCGCGATACTTCTGGACCTGCCGCGCACCCTCCAGCGGAGTGTTGAGAGACTTGTCAGCGAGGGAGAGCCTGGCTGGCTCGAGGATCAGCTCCACGCCGACCTGGCTCTCTCCGCCGCCGCTAAGGGCCACGAGACTCTACTCAAGCTGCTCCCCCGCTTCGCGGCAGGTAGGCCGGTCTACTGCTACGCCCCGGACCCCTCGGAGCGGGAAAGAAGGTTCCAAGAGGAGATGGCGAGGCTGATACTACGCGACAGCATCACGGGGAGGATCTCTCTGGAGGAGTGGAGAGAACTTATAGTGGAGGCGAGGAGGGCCTCAGACCTCGGCCTCGCCGAGCAAGCTCTCTATATTATCGGCATAGCGAGGAGGTTTGAGGCGATTGTCTGCATCTCAGACATCGTGAAGGCCCAGCCCCTCAAGCGGGAGCTACAGAAAGTGGCCGAGACGCGCATCATATACGCAGGCCTCCCCCACCAACACACACCCCTCCAATCACTAATTCTCTCGCGCCGAGAGCCAAGCGAGCACGAGATAGTGGAGGCCGTCAAGCAACACATCAAGCTCATAAGGGACTACGTGATACCGCTAGGCCTCGAGCAGGGTATCGAGGAGTGGGCCGCAACGAGGCTGAGATGGCTGAGTCGCGGATCTGTCTATCCTGGTCGAAGCCGCGATTGACCTGCTAGAGTACGGTGACGGATTTGGCGAGGTTCCTAGGCCTGTCTGGGTCAAGTCCCCTAGCTAGTGCCGTGTAGTAGGCGAGAAGCTGGAGTGGGATGACGTAAGTTATGGGTGTCAGGAGCGGGTGCGTCCTGGGCAGCCCGATATAGAAGTCCGCGAGCAGTCTTAGCTCCTCGTCAGACCTATCCCCCAGAACCACGACGTAGGCCCCCCTAGACTTCATCTCCGATATACTGCTTAGGTTGAGCTTTCTCTGCTCGTCGGGCGGAACTATAAATATCGTCGGAACACCCCTCTCGATCACGCTTATTGGCCCATGCTTGCTCTCGCCAGCGGGATATGTCATACATGGGATGTAGGAGAGCTCCATGAGCTTCAGACGGCCCTCGAGAGCGGTACTCGTCGAGATCCCCCGCCCGAGGAAGAGGACGACCCTGCTGCCCGCAAGACGCTCGGCCAGTTGCTTGGCCTGGTGGCCCGCCTCAAGCAAAACTTCCTCGACAATCCGGGGAGTGGAGGCCATCACGCTTTTAAACTCATCCATCTCGTACTGAGCCATCTTACCTCTCAGCCTCGCGAGTCTGAGGGCTATCTGAGCCAAGACCATGATCTGGGAGGTGAAGGTCTTGGTCGCTCCGACCCCTATCTCGGGGCCCGCGTTCTGCAGGACGTATGCGCGCGAAATCCTAGTCAGAGTCGATCCGACCGTGTTCGTGACGCCGAGGATCGTACAGGCGCGCATCCTCGCGAACTCCAGAGCTTTCAGCACATCCGCCGTCTCGCCTGACTGGCTGACCGCGAGAATAACGCTATCAACCCCGATCGTGCTGCCATAGTTGGGTACGAACTCGGAGGCGACTACCGGAAAAGTGGGGAGGCGGGCCAGGGCCGAGAATAGGTAGGAGCCTGCGACGCAAGCATTGTACGAGGTGCCCGCCCCGACCAAGAAGACGGAGCGGCCACGGTCTAGTAGCTCGGCGACGAGATCAACGTACTCGATTTGTAGGCGGAGCGCGTTTCTAATGGTCTCAGGCTGCTCAAAGATCTCCTTAAGCATAAAGTGTGGATGGCCCTGCTTCTCAGCCATCTCGACCGTCATATCAACCGTCTTCACAGCCCTCTCGGCGGTGGTTCCGTCCTCGATCCTCACGATCTTATATCCGTTGGCGGTCAGAGCCACCATATCCCCGTCGCTGAGGAATATCATCTGTCTCGTCATCTCGAGAAGGGCAGTTATGTCGGACGCAACCATGTTGAACCCTCCGCCCACACCGACTATCAGGGGAGACTCCATCCGCGCCGCGAGGAGGAGGTTGGGATGCCGCGCAGATATGAGCGCCACTGCATAGGAGCCTTCTAAACGCAGGAGGGTCCTCCTGAAAGCCTCCTCGAGCCTCTCGCCCCTCTTCAAAAACTCCTCGACCAGATGCGCGATGACCTCGCTGTCTGTACGTGAGGTAAAGACATGGTTGAGCTCCTGCAGCTCCTTCTTCAGAGCAAGAAAATTCTCTATTATACCATTGTGAACTATTGCTATTGACCCCGTACAGTCGGTGTGCGGATGAGCATTCAGCATTGTGGGTGCGCCGTGAGTTGCCCACCTAGTGTGCGCGACGCCCACTGTCCCCGGCAGTGAGTCGAGGCCTAGCCTCCCATTCACGTCGTCAACCTTTCCCACATCCTTCCTAACTTGGAGGCGGCCTTCGTGCACCGTCGCGATCCCAGCCGAGTCGTAACCCCTATACTCCAGCCTCTTAAGGGCCCTCACTAGCAGAGGAGCGCAGGCCTCACCGCCGACATACCCCACAATCCCGCACACGTTGTTAAGCGTATGGGCACGTTAGGAGATAACCTTGACTATTACCAACCCCTAGAATAGCGGCCGCCTCGGGACAGCCCATTTATTCCAATCTCTGGACCGCACCTCCTCTATCCCTGAGAATTTTTGGAGACGGAAAGGCTTTTATCAGCGGTCGGGTTCTGATGCCCAGTGCTGGCGGATTGGTCGAGGAGCTTATTTGGGTCCATGGCCCCCGCGGCCGACTTGCCACGACGCTCCACATCCCCCCGAGCACACCCGCGCCCGCCCTCGTGATGTGCCACGGCTTTACAGGGAACAGGGTTGAGGCCCACAGACTCTTCGTAAGGGCCGCCAGAGAGTTCTGCAGGCGTGGAATACTCACGGCCAGGTTCGACTTCTACGGCTCGGGCGAGAGCGAGGGAGAGTTCCACGAGATGACTCTGAGCAGTGAGATCGAGGACCTCGGAGCAATACTAGATTACTTGCTGCGCAGGCCTGAGGTGGATCCGCGGAAGGTCGGAGCCCTGGGCCTGAGCATGGGCGGGGTTGTCGCGCTGGCGAGGGCCGCGGCAGACGGTAGGATTAGGTTCGTCGTCACGTGGAGCGCCCCCGCCTCCTTCCAGATGCTGGTTGAGACGGCCGAGAACCTGTTTAGAGAAGCAGTAGTCAGGGGCGAATACGTCGACCTCCCCAGCGGCTACAGAATCAGCAGAGAATTCATACAAGACATCGCTAGACACACCGTCCTAGAATACGCTCCACGCATCTCCCCAAGGCCGCTACTCATACTTCACGGAGACAGAGACACGGTGGTCCCGCCAAGCCATGCCGAAGAACTCTACAAATCAGCGAAGGACCCCCGCGAGATGGCGATCATAAAGGGGGGAGACCACACATTCACCGGCTGGGACGTAGAGTGGGACGCGATAACAGTCACGGCGGACTGGTTGAGGAGAGTCACAGATGCCCTAAGAGAGGGCTAGAACGCATGAGGTCTGCCACACCTAGTGGGTAGCCAGTTAAGGAGAGGGCTTATGATACTGGTCTCTTGTTGGCTAGCTTGGATTATTTCTTGGACTTGATGGTCTTTGACTCTAGGTTTGACTAGGTTTGAGAGGTCTTCTAGGCCTTTGTCTTAAAGGAGGTTTGCAAGGCTAGCCTAAGTATGCTGAGAGCCTACCCCAGACACACCTAGGTGTCAGGATCCCTGAGTCAACACTGCATTACTGGGAGGTAAGGCATGGAGAGGTGTTAAAGATTCTTCTCAGGCTGCTGAGCCTCATGGACTACGACTACTCAGTGATAGACTCAACGAGGTTTACAGATTGGCTTAAGAGTCTGCATGAACTACTCATCGATGTTAGGGTGAGGAGCGGCGAGACGTTACTCCCAGTCCACGCCCAGCCTACGGGCTCCGAGGTGGAGTTCGTTGAAGGGATACCTGAGGTGGAGGGGCAATTCTTGGAGATGGAGCATTCAATGCGAAACCCATCCTAAACACCATAAGCATCTAAGGGATACATACCCATAGTGAAGAAGGGCTCGAGAAGCCCTAGGGTATGGAGCGAGGATTAGGGTTAGAGCATACGATGAAGCTTCATATCCCTATAGGAGTGTCGGTGAAGGATATTGGGAGCACTAATAGTAGCGTTCGGAGACAGACTGAAAAACGAGGAGGGGGGAGTCAAGGAGGACAAGAACACACCTAAGGATTATAATATGCTGCCTAAAATCCTTGTGAGGTGGGCTTGCGAGTAGCTGGACACGCCCATTTGGCATTCTCAATAATAATTAATCATATTTATATAATAAAATGATGATATATTAATAGGAACTTTTGAGGATAATAGGTAGTTTAGGTGGGAGGGCTGGAAAAATAGTTTATAGCTTCGGAAACATGGGACAATCACTTATCTTTCATTCAATAGGAACGTACTTAATGTATTTCTACATAGATGTGGTTGGTCTCGACCCCACACTTATAGGAACCGGGTTCTTGTTATCATATGGGGTTTGGAATTCCATAAATGACCCAATCGCCGGCTATATTTCTGATCGTACACGAACAAGATGGGGGCGCAGGATACCATTCATACTTTATTGCACGCCACTCATGATGATGCTTTTCATTCTAGTCTGGTCCCCGCCCGTCGGAAAAACATTCGATGCCATTGCAATATTCTTGTACTTTGTCTTTGTTGTTGCAATCTTTGAGTTCTTCTACACTCTTGCTAGCGTAGGCTGGGACGCCTTATATCCTGAGATGTTTCAAGATCTTAAGGAGCGGGCAGAGGTATCCGCCTATAGACAATACACTGCCATGATGGGGATAATTGTAGGCTTCGTTCTTACCCCGCCTCTTATCTCATATCTTAACGAGAGGTTTGGCAACCGCGCCGGATGGACAATGACGGGGGCGATTCTATCTAGCGTAGGAGGGGGTGCATTCCTCACTTCGCTGCTGGGGTGCAGAGAGAGGAAGGAGTATGCCATGGCTGGTGTACTTCCACTTACCCAAGCAATGAGAATAACCCTCACAAACAGATCCTTCATTACAGCTGCTCTGTGCCTCCTTATGACAAGCTGGATCTGGAGCTTTCTCTCGGCTCTAAGCCCGTTTCTTGTTACCTACATGTTTAGGGGTAGCATCGCTGATATTACCCTCATGTCGGCCCCTCTAATTTTGTCCACAGCGGCATGTTATCCCCTTTGTCGGAAAATCTGTATCCGTATGGGTACAAAACGTGCATACATAATCGCAACATCTTTATCTGTCTCTTTTCTCTTGCCACTTATTCTACTAGCGGATTCTATTCTGACGGCCGGCGTGATAATGGTCTTCTATGGATTCGCGAACTCAGGAGTGACTCTTGTGAGGGATATCACGATCGCCGATGTAATAGATGAAGATGAGCTTAGGACAGGTCTTAGGAGGGAAGGCGTATACCTAGGTTCTCGCACCTTCGTAGACAGATTTGCACTCGCCCTTACAGGAGCAAGTACAGCTCTCGTCTTCAACGTAACAGGTTTCGTCCCAAGCGCCAACCAACCAGCAAGCACAATCACGAATATGAGGGTCGCCTCAGCCTCAATTCTAGTTGTAGCTCTGATAGGATTCCTTATGTCCATCAAGTATTATCCTTTAGGAGCAACCCGCGTTGCTGAGATAAGGGAGATGTTAAAAGAGGCTCGCCAAGCAAGATGGGGTGGCCATACATAGCTTAACCGGAACAAATGAGAGATCCTCTGTCTCTAACGGTTGACGCCATCTAGACACGTGAAGAACCTTATCTTGGCAAAAGGGGATACAGCATGAATGAAGTAATAGTGTAGTAGTTTGTCTGAGTTGAGGACCCCGGGGTAAGCCTCCGAGCCGCCTGCAGCGGCGGGAAGATGGCAGCCCCAGCCAGGGGTTCAGGGAACAATCGTATCCTTTTTGGTAGTCAAGTCTAATGCTCTTAACGGCTAGCATAGCGTGGTGGGAGAACCTTTATATCCAATTCAGGAGGAGACTGTGCGAGAGATTTTGACTTGAAAAAACTCCATTCCCGAGCGAGTATATTTTGACGACCGTCTTTGCCCCACTACTTGCGAGTCTTCTACTGATCCCGCCGGCACTCGGCCCACATGCCCAGCCCTCGTTGAGGGATAGGGCGAGGGGGGTCTTCGAGATAGAAGGCGTCGTCTATGTTGATGAGGGGGAGAGTTGGTTAAGGTGCTGGGGAGTAGCGTCTAGGTTCCGGAAAAACACAAAAACCCGAGACTTGATCTTGACGGAGCCTACGTACTCTGCCTTCTCAAGCGGTGGAGACTCTATATCTTGGAGTGCCGCCTTCCCTCCGGTGGAGTGTGGGGAGAGGCTGTTCTCGGGGGCTGGCACAGGGTTATTTTCGGCGACTCGAGGAGCATGAGGGAGGTTAAGGACGGGAGTGTTCACCTGGTAGTCACGTCTCCGCCCTACCCCATGATTGAGCTCTGGGACAAGCAGTTCCGGGCACTAGATAAGCGTATAGACGCACTATGGGTCCAGATGGAGGATGAAAGGGACGAGTGGGAGAGAGCCTGCATAGCTTCCCGAATATATGATCTGATGCATGAGAACCTCGCGAAGACTTGGGGTGAGGTCTACAGGGTCCTCGTTGATGGTGGGATAGCCTGCATAAATGTCGGAGACGCATTAAGGAGCGTCGGCGGCATTTTCCAGCTCTTTCCAAACCACGCGAGGATTCTCGAGGAGTGCAGGCGGATAGGCCTCACGGCGCTCCCCTACATCCTCTGGAAGAAGCCGACGACCAAGCCTAAGTATAAGGGGAAGGGGGCCTTCCTGGGCTCCGGCTTCCTGCCGCCCAACGCCTACATCACGCTAGACTGCGAGTACATACTGATCTTCAGGAAGGGGCGTCCGAGGGAGTTCAGCCCCCGCGACCCACTCAGGTACGCGAGCAGATACAGCAAGGAGGAGAGAGACACCTGGTTCACACAGATATGGGAAATACGTGGGGCGAGGCAGGCACTCACAGAGCTGGAGCGGAGGGCAGCGGCCTTCCCGGAGGAGATACCGAGACGCCTAATCCGCATGTTCTCGATAATCGGCGACACCGTCCTAGACCCGTTCCTAGGCACCGGCACCACCGTCAAGGTAGCGATGGAGCTGAAGAGAAACAGCATCGGCTACGAAATCGACGAGTCCTTCAAACCCGTAGTCGAGTCGAAGATAAGACCAGTCCATCGCCGTCTCCAGGATAGCACGAAGGTAGAGCTCCTCAGGAGAGGCTTGTGAGCGACGAAGCATCGGCCAGAAGAGCCTATGCACGCCTAGGAGGCTTGCCCCGAATCTGGGCCGCGATATAGCCGCTATCAGCGCAACTTTTGTAATATGGCTACTCACGATATATTAGAGTTTTTTGGAGATATATGTTTACACGCTGCTGGCAAGTGGGAAAACTGTTATAAGCGTCAGGCCTCGCTGGATTCTTAACCGAATGGCACTAAGCGGTCCGATAGCCGTCATAGTGGTTGTTTTGGGGTCCTTTGCGTCGCTCTACCTGCTCAACTATGTCTTCCTTGCGATAGTTTCGTGGATGAAGAGTCCGAGGCTCAAGGGGGCTGCCGTGATGGAGTGGCCCAACGTCTCCATCCACGTTCCCGTTTATAATGAGAGATACGTTGTTGGGAGACTGCTCGACGCGTTGGCTGAGCTCGAGTATCCTTCGGAGAAGCTCCAGGTGGTCGTGGTCGACGACTCTACTGACGACACGACAAGCATCGTCTCTGAAGCTATTAAGAGGAACTCTAGGACAGGTATAGAGTTTCTGCATATCCGGAGGGGTGGAAGATGGGGGTTCAAGGCCGGCGCGCTTCAGGAGGCTCTGAAGGTCAGTAGGGGAGAGTTTATAGCGATCTTTGACTCCGACTTCGTCCCTCCCAAGAATTTTCTCAGAGGCGTCATTCCATACCTGATGTCTGACGAGCGGGTAGCTGCTGTTCAGGTCAGGTGGGAGCACCTTAACCGGGAGAGCTCGTTCCTAACGCAGGGGCAGGCGCTGAGCCTTGACCTACACTTCGAGGTTGAGCAGAGGGCCAGGTCAGCGGCCTCATTCTTCCTCAACTTCAACGGCACGGCCGGAGTATGGCGTAGGCGTTGCATCGAAGAGGCGGGAGGATGGAGACCCTTCTTAGCCGAGGACCTAGAGTTGAGCCTCAGGGCCCAGCTCAGGGGCTGGAGGATCGTCTATATTCCTGAGCCCGCCTGCCCCGGCGAGTTGCCTCCCCAGATGGAGGCCGCGAAGAGACAGCAGTACAGGTGGGCCTACGGCGCGATAGAGGCTGCAAAAGCGCACCTCGCCTCAATACTGAGGTCAAGCCTAGGATGGGGTGTGAAGCTCCAGGCATTCTTACATCTAACTAGGCATGTGCCCCAACTCTTGTTCCTAGTGATTCTCATGCTAACGCCTCTGGCAGTCCTGCTAGGAGTCCCCTCGGGAAACGTCTTCCTCTCGGCATCTTGGGCCCTCATCTCCGCTGTTCTGGTCTCAGCCACCCTCGGCGTCAGAAGTCTGAAGGAGCTGCCCCAGCTTATTCTGTTCACCACCTCCATGACTCTCAACAACTCGCTGGCCGTCATAGAGGCCCTGATGGGCCGTAAGATACCGTTCCACAGGACGCCGAAATTCGGCGAAGGCGAGTGGCGAGGGAAGCGGTATATCCTGCCACTAGATTTCCAGTCATACTTCGAGGTTGCACTGGGCGCGACCCTCCTCGCCACAGCTTTTTTTGCCACGCTTAAAGCCCTCTACGGCTACGTCGTCTATACATCGATAGCGGGCATCTCGCTTATGTATGCGGGACTACTTTCTATATACCACGCCCCTAGGAGTGAGTATTCCGGCTTGACGGCTAGGGCTAAAGTCCTGAGGGTCTTGATATTGCTGATGCTGGCGCTGGCGATATTCGGCTCCGTCATAGGCTATTATCAGACCTATTACAGGCTTGACGTCGCGAGCTCATACCTCGTGAGGGGTGCATCGTCCAGCGACGCGGCCGCGATCGCGCGATACATAGAGGCGGCGCTGACATCCCTCCCACGTGAAGGGAACCCTGTCTGGATCCTGCCCACTCCGAGGACGGATTTCCGCCTAATAACTTCGGACCTTGAGGGGCTGAGAGATAGCGCGCTTAGACTCGCAGCCGAGGGAGCGAGCTCGCCCACCTATCAGCAGGGCATAGACCAGATAAAAGATAGCCTGAAGATCATCCGGGACCAGGTGATGGAGGCGGCGATCTTCTACTACATGAGCCCGTCCGCTCTTCTCAGCACGGCGCTATGGCTGGTGGGACTGGCCCTCCTCATCCGCACCTATTTGAGGGAGCGGAGCAGATCTGCTGAGCAGTGAGTGGCGGGTGCAGACGGACATATCGATGAGGGGGCTGTGGCTGATTTACATATCCTACTTGATGGGGTCGATCGTCCTTTTCGGCTGGTATGATAGGACTACTGTGAAGGCGTTGTTGAACCCGACGCGGGACAGGGTGGGAAACATGATATTCGTCGCGGACGGAGTGGCCGTTTACCCATTCACGGTTGCTGCGGCCCTAGTCGGCGTCCTGTTGTCCGTCTATTACGTGTGGAGAAGGCTGGGGGGAGTGGCCGGATTATTGCTTGGGGTATTGGTTGGGAGGGCCTCGGTCCTGTCACTCTTCGAGCTGTATGAATTCACGTTCGTCGGGTTTGGAGCCGTATTTCACGGATGGGAGGCCTGGGAGGAAAACTATGGGAAGGGTGTAGAGTGGACCTTACTGAAGATGAGCTATGTCTCCTCGGTGGCACCGCTCGTGTCGAGGCGAGGAGTCTTGAGGGCTCTCGCAACATTCTCCGCCGCCATCGCGCTCTTTCTACTCTGGGTGTTCACGGGCTACCATCTCCCAGAGAGTGGAGACGCCATCGGATACGCCCTCAACGCCGCCACCAGAATACTCTACGCCCTGACGCCCGCAATCGCTCTAAGAGGCTAGCGAGAGCAGGACCCGATAGCTAATCTCCTTCACACCCTCCTCCATCACTAGGTCGATCCCAGCCCAGTCTAGCCTGGGAGGCTGAACCTCCCTACCAATAAACGCCTCGACCTCGGGCGGTACCTCGAGACTCAGCTCCAACTTCAGGAGGCTTGAGCCAAGCGTGGGGCGCCTCTCGGGGCTCCTCATCCATGGCGGCAGAGCGACTCTACGCCCCCCTATCACCGCGTAGTCGAAGAATCTCCCCGACAACTCATTAGCCACTATCATCTTTCCACACCCCCTCTCCCTCCTGACTCTGATCCGGATCTCGTCAGCACGGCAAGTGAAGGTGGCCTGTGCTGTTTCGCGGGTATCGACCGCCACGTATCTAGTCCTGAGCAGAAGGCCCCTGAGCCTCATCAAGTGGTGGAAGAGTGGGGCGAGAGGCGATCCGGACTGGTAATGGGGAGCCAGCCGGTCCCTCACGAAGCGGTGGAGCTCTGTGATGTCTAAGGGGCCTAGGTACCTCCTCGAGACGCCGTTTAAGAGAAAGACCCGGGAGAAGCCCTCCTCGTGAAGAGAGTCTTTTGACGATAGGGGGAAGTACGTGACTCGCCCAACCCTGAGAACGACGCCCCCCAGCCCCAAACCCTCGCCTGTGATATCCTCTCCAAGGAATCTAAGGCCAAGACCCCTCGCAACGCCGGCCAGCTCCATACCCATCCCCGCGGGATCCAGCAGGTACATCGAGACGGAGCCTCTACTCCCATCATGAATAGACGTCAACCGGCTCAACTCCTTGTAGAAAGGCAACTCTTATGAATATACATAAGGGTTCATACCGTCAATGCCTACGGACCTCCTCTTAGTCTTTCCATACTTTTTCGACGGGAGGTCGAGGCACTGGCAGTTCCCCCCTCTGGGGATTGGCTACATAGCCTCCTACGCTAGGGAGCGGGGGTACAAGGTCAAGATTCTTGACTGCACGTTCATTACTCAGGAGGAGGCTGAGAGACGCATCAGGTCTGAGAAGGCTCGCGTAGTAGGTATTTACTCGATGCTCTCCATGGTGAGCTCAGCCAAGAGACTCGCCTCTGTAGCTAGGGAGGTGAGCGAGCTCGTCATAGCGGGCGGCCCCATGCCCTCGGCTTACCCCAACATGTTTCTGGGACAGTTCGACGCGGTGGTGCAGGGAGAAGGCGAGATAACTGTGTCCGAGCTGCTAGACTCAATGGATGGGAGGAGCGATCCCCATTTTGACAAGGTGAGGGGGGCCTGGCTTGCCCCCCACCTCAACGGAGGTCGGATAGAGTTTACGGGCCAGAGACCGCTGGTCAGGGATTTGGATGACCTCCCGTTCCCCGCCCGCGACCTCTACGATAACGAGCTATACAAGTCCTACTATCAGCGGAATTATGGCTATACGATGACTTCGATGATCGCCAGTAGGGGCTGCCCATTCTCGTGCGATTTTTGCTGGAGGCCAGACTATGGCCGCATCTATCGGTATAGATCGCCCGCGAATATCGCTGAGGAGATGGAGGAGATCCGCTACAGGTGGGGGTACCGGAGAATATGGTTCGCCGACGAACTCTTCATCGCAAGCAAGAAGCACGTCTTGAGACTCTGCGAGGAGATAGTTAGGCGTGGCATAGACGTTGGCTGGGAGTGCCTCTCCCGCGTGGACCTATTTGACGCGGAGGTGGCGCGAGCGATGAGGAGGGCTGGGTGCTACAAGGTGATCTTTGGGCTTGAGTCGGGGGATGACTACGTCCTCAACAAGTTGATGAACAAGAGAATCACGGTTTCGCAATCTGTCTCTGCGGTAAAAGCCGCCAAGAGGGCCGGACTCCAAGTAGGCGCCTTCTTCATACTGGGTTATCCGGGAGAGTCGGATGAGACTATGCTCAAGACGATTAAGCTCGCGTCTAGCCTGCCATTAGACTACTTCAGCATGACGGTGCCATACCCACTTCCGGGCACAGGTCTATACGAGAAGGTAAAGGACCAGATGGAGGCCTTCGAGTGGGAGAAGCCCCTCCACGGATGGGACCACAGACTCCTCTTCAGACACGAATTCTCGATAAAGAAGCTGAGGTATGGGATTTGGAAGGCGCGGCTTCAGTGGAGGCTTAGGAGGAAGCTGGGCCCACTCTACTTCCTGACAAAACCTTTGGAGCTATACACGACCTTGAAATTCAGGCGCTTACGCTAGCTCTCCCCTCCGAGCCTTTGAAGATGTAGAGTGATGCGGCGATGAGTCCTAGATTTTGTGGAAACGCGAGGGGGTAGCCGGCCACCACGAGAAACGTCGACAGAAGAGACGCTGAAACTATTCCTACGACTCGTCTCCAGACTCCCAGTAGAATCAGTAGTGCGAGGACGCACTCCGTGAGGAAGATTAGGAATACAGATACCTCAATACCTACAGGTTTTGCCAGCAGGTACGCCAGCTCATTACCGGCTATGTAGGCTTTGAAGTGGGCTGGATTCCTCAGAGCATCTAAGCCCCACTCTACGAAGGGGTAGGCTACCCCGCTCCTCAGGAGGAGTGGCGGGAGGATCTGGGCAGCCCACCTGATTCGTGGGAGCTTTCCGAGGAGGCTCCGCGAGTTTAGGGCGAGGTAGAGTGATATGGAGCAAAGACCGACGGTCTGAGGCTCGGCGAGGGGGGCGAACGGCTTAACTCTTAGCACGTAGTAGGCTGTGACGGCGAAGAATGAGGCGGCGCCGGCCGGTGCTGTGCTTTTTATGAGCAAGAGCGAGCCAATAGCGGCGTGAAGCACGAGGAGGACGGCCGGGTTTGGCAGTCTCGGATGCAGCCCTATCTCCGGGTCTAGCAATGAGGCGACTCCCCATAGGTAGCTTACAGAGGCTAGCCCCGCCTCGAGGACCCGCATACCCCTATCACTCTGAAGAGCTCGGAGAAGTAGATGGAGTAGAAGAGGATAGATGCTCCGAATCTTGCTAAGAGCCTGGAAGACTCGATGCCTGCGGTAAACCTATAGATGTCAGGAACTATCTCCGGGTTAACTGGGTACAGGAGCTGTGGGATAGAGAGGTTGAGCGCAGCGAAAAGCAGGATCGAAGCCCAAAGCCTCATGCGTGGCGGGCTCCTGAGGTTGAGGTGCAGAAGCATTAGTGGGAGGATGAGGTTCTGCTCTGAGACGCTGGGTCTGAGGAGGATGAAGACCGTGCTGCCGAGCAAAGAACACTGCATTAAGCCGCTCGTCGAGCTGGGCCTCCTCAAAGACACGGCTAGGGCCGAGAGTCCGAGGGCGGCGAGCCAAAAGAACCCTATGAGTGGGCCGAGGGGAGATCGCCTCCCCCAGTCCCACCCGTAGAGGTAATCTATGAGGTTGGTGGGGCTGATTCCCCCAACGTCGCTCAGCCAGTTGCTAAGGCCCTGCGGAGTGGTCGGTGCCTCCCAGCCGAGGAGGAGGAAGGGAGCGGCGAAGATGGCGGTTGACAGGAGGAGAAGCTCGGCCACGTATTCGGCCCCCCTCCTCGCCCCCAAGTATGAAGCAATCGCCGGGACTAGTCCCAGTCCTAGGGGCTTAATGTTCAGCGAGACGGCTAGCAAGAGTGCTGACAGGTGTCTCCTCTCCACTAGGAGCAGCGCCGCGACCGCTGCCAGCGAGGCCAGGAGGTCGGGCTTCCCCCAGGCCACGGAGGTCAGCAGGACATAGGGGTTGAGGAGGTAGAAGGAGGCGCCACCGACACCAAGCCTCGACGCCAACGCATATGTGGTGAGACATGAGACTAGTATCGGTATCTTGGATACGGCGTTAAATGTGAAGAGGTCGCCACCCGATGCGGTGTAGGACAGCGAGAGGTAGAGTGGCCAGAGAGGGGTTTCTCCGATGCCCTGTATCTCGGGCGGATACGATGGGTTTGGGAGATGGCCCCCTATGTATGGGCTGAGTCCGTGGACTGTGTTTCGAGCCGCCACGTATCCTACCAGTAGGTCGTATCCGTGTCCGAGGAGAATACCCAAACTCGCTTGGAGCGTGAGTGAGAGTGGGATGAGGCTTTTCGCGCCCCATCGGCCCACCAGAGGTGGTCCCCTCCGCTACGCGCCTAGACTCGCCTAGACCTCAAGGCCGCCGCAATAATCAATACCTGAGCGAGTATTAAGACGTCGTAGCTTATCAAGAGTGGCGGACAGTAGAGGGGACAGCTTAAGCCACCATCACCTGATATCGGTGTGATGCCGAAGAGGTAGAGGGCGAACTCGGCTGGGGAGATCCCTATGGCGGGGCCGGTTAGTGGATTCAGAGCCAGCATGGCGAGGTATATCGACGCCCAGTATAGGGTCGCCCTGACCGCCCAGGCGCGGCGCGACAGTGTCGAGCCGAGCAGAACAACCTGGATCAGGGTGAAAACTATCAGGGCGTAGGCGTGCCCATTCTTAGGATTGTCGAGCCATAGCAGCCCGTCAAAAACAAGTATGATCGCTCCAAAAACTATCGAGATTATTAGGGGGATGACGAGGGCGTAGCTGGTGCCTTTAGTGGTCATGGTGCCCCCTGGATCCTAAGCTATAAAAGGGTTGCTCAGCTACCGCTTCAAGCATCCCTTAACCCTTCCCCACCATGCAGGCCGCCCGAGTATTCCGTACAGCCTATGAAGAACATGTGTTGGGCCCTCGATTGACAGCAGGTCGGTGGCCTTCCAGGGATTCCTGACGATCAGGCGGCCTTCCTTCACGAGGAAATGGTGATCGGGGGTTAGGGACGTGATACCCGAGGAGGAGAGGGTCACAACTTATTCGAGGTCGTCAGGGTTCTCCGTGAGAGGATTGCGAGCTACGTCACGGAGGGCATCGAGGGGGCGAGGGCGGTGAGGGAGGCAGTCAGGCTAGTAGGCGAACCTGTTGAGGTGGAGGGCAAGTACTGGAGGGGCAGCGTCGGGGCCGCCGATGGCGGCAGCGCCATACTGCCCTTCGCCGACAGGGACGTGGGCTTCATATCGGCTATAACCATGTTGACAACAGCAGGAGCTATCATAGGAGGTTCAGGGGAGGGCTCATCACGCAAAAGGAAGGCGTAGGTGATGGGGAGTTCTCGGACAGGCTCGACCTCGAGAGATAGGAGATGATGCTCGCCCTCGCGGCCGATTCCGTCAACGATGCATCGCCGCTCATAGTGGACGGCCCCCTGATACTGCGGCCGAGGTATTCCGGGGAACAAACTCTCCAGCTCAGATGGCTGGTCTCGGGGGCAGAGAGGATATAGGCATAGCCCTCGTGGATTTCGTGAAGAGGTTCTTGACGCGCCGACATGGATGGGTGAGGACAAGTTCTTCGAGGTCCTGAGACACATGGTTGCGACGTCAGACCCGGTGAAGTCCGTCCCAGGATGTAAAGGACCCGCTTAGACTCAGGCTCTTCAACCTCAATGGAAGGCGAGCTAGGCTAATAGATGTTGAGCATATAATTATGGGTGGCTTACGTGTTATGAAAACGTTTTGATGTCTACCTTCCATATATTATGAAGTCCACGACTATATTGTTTATTGCATGATACAGGAGGCAGGACCAAGTGCTCCTTGTTATCAGGAAGAGGGCTGATATTATCGAGGCCCAGACTATCATGTAGATGAATAGCGCAAGCCCGAATCTCAGGTGTATTGCCGCGAATGAGAGGACGCTTACGGCTACGGAGGCCGTGGTGCTTTTGATCAGTTTGGGCAGCCTTGTTAGAACGTAGCCCCTGAAGAATGCCTCCTCGAAGAAAGCTGCGCCCAGAGCCCAGACCGCAACGGGAAGCGCGTTAAACCCCTGAACGCTATAACCCCACCTAC
>Ga0209143_1000155_pt1 | contig 32600 bp, 39 predicted proteins | sample FaiFalFF_MnMetaG_3_FD_184739 | JGI IMG/M metagenome (GOLD analysis project Ga0209143, IMG submission 184739) | Freshwater microbial communities from Yellowstone National Park, Wyoming, USA - Fairy Falls B (FF_Mn_B) MetaG (SPAdes) (version 3) | ecosystem: Environmental > Aquatic > Freshwater >...
AGCCTTTTAAGGCTGGTTGAACATCAGTTTTTAGAAAATCTATTTTAACTCTAGCTCTTCTGAACTTTCCTCCTCTATTAAATTAACTTTTAAAAGTTTTTCCATCTTCTTAGCCAATTCTAATGAGGGTTTAAGTTTCCCTCCCTCTATTTTCTTTATCACAGATAATTTCTCTCCTAAATATGAAGCAAGGATATCTTGACTTAAACCCATTTTTTCTCTTGCATTTTTTATTATTTGAGAATAATTATCTACAATTTTATAACTAGGAATAAGTGCTGTTTTTTTTGGAATAATTTTTGCCTGCCTTATTGGCATCCTTTTTTGTTGAATTTTAGGTGGTTCATTGATAATCGTTCCTAATTTAGAGCATTCTGAACAAACTTTAAGCTTTATTCCTGCAATAATTCCATCATATAATTTATTAACTTTCTTACCACAAATTTCGCAATTCAATTTAAATATTAAATCTTTAATATACTTAATAAATGTATATTGATATTGTTAATTTTTTGAGAACATTGGTTAATTTTCAATTTGGATTAGGTATAGGGGAAACTTTGCTATCTGAAGATATCATTAAAAGAACAAGTTTTAAATTCTCAAAGAGAACTGGAAGATTGAGATATGTATTTTTAGATAACAAACCATATTTATCTATACGTGCCAATGATGGATTTGTTACACTTTCTATATTATCTGCAAAAATTATATTAGAAAAAAGTATTCCTTTTAAAAATGTTATTGTAGTTGATAGTAAATTTTCTCATATGATCAAGCATTATAAGCAAATTCCTGTAAAATTTGTTAAACAAGTTGATCCAATGCTAAAAGCAGGAAGTGAAATTATTGCTATAGATGAAAATAAAAACTTAATAGGTGTTGGCAGATCGCTTCTAAACGGTGAGGAAATGCTTTCATTGAAAAGGGGCATAGCTGCAAAATTAAGAAAGGTAACAAAAAATGTTTAGGAGAGGCATTAATAGGGAAATGATGAGAATGCTCCAAAGAATGGGGGTATCCTTTGAAAATTTGGAAAATGTAATAGAAGTGGAAATAAAATTAAAAGATAAAATTATAAAGCTTGTAAATCCTGAAGTCATTCTTACTAAAGTTGGAGGGCAAAAAATATATCAAATATCTAGCGAAAAAGAGTCAGTTGAGGAGATATCTGAAAAACCAACTATTAGTTATCAACCTAATGAAGAGGATATTAACTTAGTTATGCAACAAGCAAATGCTACAAGAGAAGAAGCAATAGAAGCTTTAAAGGAAACAGAAGGTGACATTGCTTCAGCTATTTTACTTTTGCAAGCTAGGAAAAAGTGAAGACTTTTTTTCTTAAAGAATACAATGTTTGGTGTGCTGCTGTAGGTTTTCATTTAAATAAAGTAGATTTCAATACAGTTTTAAATTATTTACATAACGTTAAAATTGAAAATGCTTTAGATATAATTCAACTAATAAACAGTAGAAGAGTTTTTAATTTTCTTCATATAATAATTGCAGTATATAAAACATATCGAGCTTTTCTTCAAAAAAGGAACATCGCTAAGGAAAAATCGATGGAATTTATTCTTAGATTAAGTGGTAAGAGAAATATAAGGGATGCCTTGCAAATCGTTGGTATAAATGAGAATGTAAAAGAAGCAATATTTATCTGTTGCGATACAAATATTGAAAAAATAAAAAATGCTGTTGAAAATTTTAAAAATACCTTCAAAATAAGCGAGAATGATAATTTATTGGAGTTTTATGAAAATAAATCTAATGAATTAAGGCTGGCGTATAATTTAGTTACAAATAACATGTTCTATGAAATATTAACACGAATTTCTTTTATAGAAACTTATTCTTGACCGCTTATTTCTTTTATAGCTTTTTCTCTGAATTTATGCAAAGAAAATATTTGTTCTCTTTTTAATATAGATACACCTGCAATATTTCCTATTATCTCTATTATTACTTCATAATCGAAATTTTTCAAATCGACTTTTCTATTAATTTTTTCTGCGCATTTTTCTATAATTGTTCTACTTGATAAGTTCGAACCTCTGTTTGTAACAGAAATTCTAAAAGTTTTATTTTCCTCTATTTTAGGAGCCAAAATTTCTGTTGCGTTAGCTATTTTTTCATAATCTGTTTCTGTAATTATTTCCAAAGGTATCGCTTTCAAAATATATCTAATGCCCCATACCTTATCTTTAGCATAATTAGCTAGATCCTCAATTGCTTTTATAGGATCAAAAGAAACTTTCAATATTATAATTCCAGGCATTCCTGGTTTTTCTGGCCAAAAATCCGAATAACCTAATTCTGAAAAAATATACCATGCCTCTTGTGCACAATCATCTTCTCTTCCTCTATAAGTTGTTATTAAAATACCTTTTTCTATATTCATCAAACTATTTAACTTTTTGAATATAAAAAAAGTAATGCATGTGTATCTTTGTATTTTTTTAGTAGAGTATCTTTTCTCTTAATCTTTTTTAATTCTTTATAGTAAAAGGGCTTATTGACCAGTTTTATAATTTCGATGGCAAATATATTTTTGAAATTTTCTTGATCATTACCATATAATATTTTAACGTTTTTCTTTCGCTTTGGTTTTTTAAAATTTCCTTGAATAAACTTTCCATTTTCTTCAAAAATTATTTCTGCTTTACTTAAATCTAGCATAGAAAATACTTCTTTAATTAAATCGTGTTTTGTTCGATCTACCCAAATAACTATCATTGTTTTTAATATCTCAATTTTATTAAAAAATAAACGAATAACTATCAGTTTTTTGGTTTATTCAGATTGAAAAATTTAAAAATATATAAAAAAGAAAAAGTATAAAAGCAACATGGAAGAGGAAGAATTTGAGGAATTCGAAGAATTTGAGGAATTTGAAGAGTTCGAGGAATTTGAATAAATATCAACTTAAATTTTTTTTGCTTTAAACATTAGATTTTTAAACACCCTCTAATATTTAATACTATTCAAACGTGGAATTTTGTCCGAAATGCAAAAATTTAATGTTGCCAAAGAAGCAAGGAAAAAAGAAAGCACTAGTATGCCGTGTCTGTGGTTATACTAAGAAATATACCAAAAAAGCAGAAATAAAAATATCAGGAAAAACCGAAAGCGCTAAAGCTTTGGGCATACCTGTAGTTTTAGAAGAAAGAAAAAGGTCAGAAGATGAAAAAGTTCTTTTAGAAGATCTTTACAAAGAATCATTGGAGTATTTTGAAACAAGCTAAAGGATTAAGAATAGCTATAGTAGAAAAAGATAAATGTAAATCAAGTGAGTGTAATTTTGAATGTAATCGCTTTTGTCCTATAGTAAGAGCAGGTAAAAATATTGTTTGGCTGGATGAAGAAGGTAAAGCAGTAATAGATGAATTAGGTTGTATTGCATGTGGTATTTGCATAGTTAAATGTCCATTTCATGCTATAGAAATAGTTAATCTTGCAAGCGAGCCAAATGTGCCTTGTATTCATCAATATGGTATAAATTCCTTTAGAATATATGGTTTACCTACACCAAAATATGGTAAAGCTGTCGGAATAATAGGTATGAATGGTGCAGGAAAATCAACGGCATTGAATATATTAGCTGGTAAAATTAAGCCAAATCTTGGAATTTTAGATAGAGAAGTTGGTGTTGATGAAATAATCGAAAGATTTAGAGGAAAGGAAATACAAAGATATTTGCAAGATTTATATGATAAAAAAATTAAAGTTGTTATAAAACCTCAGGACATCCATGAAGTAGCAAACAAAATAAAAGGTGAAGTCAAACATATTCTTAAATTTGTGGATGAAAATAAAGTCTTTGATTTAATTTCCGAATATTTATCTTTAAACAATTTTTTAAATAAAAATGTTAAAGAATTAAGTGGCGGGGAGCTTCAAAGATTTACTATAGCTATAGCTACTTTAAAAGATGCCGATGTTTATCTTTTTGATGAGCCTTGTAGTTATTTAGATGTATATCAAAGATTAAGGCTTGCTAAATTACTTAATTATTTATTATCCAAAGGTAAAACTATTGTCTTAGTTGAACATGATTTTGCTGTTTTAGATTACCTATGTGAAAACATTTGTATAATTTATGGTAAACCTAAGGTTTATGGGATTGTTTCCTTACCTTATTCTACTTCCGAAGGAATTAATTCTTATTTCGAAGGATATTTACCTCATGAAAATGTAAGATTAAGAAAAAATCCAGTTAAATTTTTATTAAGATCTTTAGAAAGACAAACAACTGAAGGATATAAGATTTTAGAATGGAGTAGATTGCTAGTTAAATTAGATGATTTTGTTCTTGAAGCTGAAGGAGGATATATAAGTAAAGGAGAAGTTATTGGAATCTTAGGACCAAATGGTATCGGAAAAACCACTTTTATTAAAGTTTTGGCTGGAGAAATTAAAACCTTTGAAGGCTTAGTTTATTGTTTAATAGAAAATCCTAGTATTAGTTATAAACCTCAGGTATTTGATTTTCCAAAGCCTGAAATATTAGTAAAAGATTTTCTTAATTTAATAAATCCCAATTATTCTAAGAATGATTGGATAATGGAAGAAATAATCTATCCTTTAAGAATTGATCAAATTTATGAAAGGTATATCTATGAATTAAGCGGTGGAGAAAAGCAAGCTTTAAAAATAACTGAATGTTTGCTTAAAGATGCTGATATTTATCTCTTTGATGAACCAAGTGCTTTTTTAGATGTGGAGCAAAGGTTAGCCGTTGCTAAAATTTTAAGAAAATATGCTCAAACATTTAAAAAGGCTATATTTATTGTCGAGCATGACTTAATGATTCAGGATTTTGCCTGTGATAGTTTAATAATTTTCAAGGGAGAACCAGGTATAAAGGGCTATAGTTATGAGCCATTAGGATTAAAAAGAGGCTTTAATATGTTTTTAAAAGATTTAGGTATAACATTTAGAAGAGATCAAAGAACATTTAGACCTAGAATTAATAAAGAAGATTCATGGTTGGATAGAAAACAAAAAGAATTGGGCGAATATTATTATTTTGGAGTTTAAGATTAATTTAAAAAATAAGGTTTATTTTAAAAATGAATTAAAGCTAAAGAATATATATATTATAGTTTCAAAATTTATTAATGGTAAGACAAGTTGATTATAAGCCGAAGCCTATAGATCCAGACTTTTTAAATAAGCCAGATGAATATCCTGTAACAGGTGAACATTTAGGAGTTAAAATAAGGGCAGCTGGTATTCAAAGATACGATGCAGATGGTAAACCTTATCCGACCAAGCTTGGAATATATGGTACAATCGTAGCTGTAGATTTTGAAGCATGTATAGCTGATGGTGTTTGCATGGATGTTTGTCCTGTTAATGTTTTTGAATGGTTTTTAAATCCTGGTAAAGCTGGTACTGGTAATGATAGAGTAATAGATCAGAATAATCCAAATGATAAAGAACTTTGGGAAAAATATCGTACAGATAAAGCCTTTCCTATAAGGGAAAACAATTGTATCTTTTGCATGGCTTGTGAAATAGCTTGTCCCACTAAAGCAATTAAAATAAATCAGCCTGTTTAATTTAAAATTTTTTACAAACCTCACATTTTAATACAAGAGTATAATAGATTTTTATAATAATAATAATACTATATCATATGGATTTTGCTATTGAAGTGGCTAACCTGACAAAAAAGTATGGTGATATTGTAGCAATAGATAATATTTCTTTTAATGTTTATTATGGAGAAATCTTTTCATATTTAGGTCCAAACGGTTCAGGTAAAACAACTACTGTAGAGATTCTTGCTTGTATAAGAAAACCCACATTTGGAACAGCAAAAGTTTTAGGTTTCAGCATTGATAAGGAAGAAAATGAGATTAAAAAGAGAATAGGTATTCTACCTCAAGAATTTGCTTATTTTGATTTGCTTACAGTTAAAGAATGTATTGATTCAATAGGAAAAATCTATGGATTAAAATACGATATAAAGCAAATTTTAGAGGTTCTTGATCTATGGGAATATAGAAACAAAAAGTTTAAAGAACTTTCTGGCGGTTTAAAGAGAAGAGTAGGAGTAGCTATGAGTATTGTTAATGATCCTGATTTACTTTTTTTAGATGAGCCTACTACAGGATTGGATCCTATGTCAAGAAGAGACGTTTGGAAATATATTTTAAATTTAAAGAAATTAGGCAAGACAATTTTTTTAACTACTCATTATATGGAGGAGGCTGAAAAATTAAGTGACAGAATAGGTATAATTGTAAAAGGTAAAATAATTGCTTTGGATAATGTGAAAGATCTAATAGCAAAATTCGGGGGTAATTTTAAATTAATAATTTATTCTAATGAGCTAATAGAAGAAAAAATTATGAAAATTTTGAAAAATTACGAATACAATTTTGTTAAAAAAGAAAATATGATAATTTGTAATTTACCTAGCAAAAGTGAAGCTAACTTACTTGCATCCGATTTAATTAAGAACGATATTGAGAATTTTGAAATAAAAAATCCTAGTGTTGAAGATGTTTTTCTTAATTTAGCAGGTTATAGAATATCTGAAACAGGTGAATTAGCATGAGAAGAATTTATGTAATTTTCTCAATATACACTAAAGGTTGGATTCGAGATAAGCCAGCATTTTTCTTTTCCTTCATTTTCCCATTACTATTATTACTTATTTTTGCATCTGTTTTTGGTGGTGAAAGGGTACAAACGATAACTATATTTGTTCAAAATCAAGATATCGTTGCAAATGAAGAGACAGATCTTTCCAAAATTTATGTAAATGTTTTAAATAGTACTTTTAAGGTAGAAAAAATTCCAAATAATGTTTCTGCTTTAGATTATGTTAAAGCTAAAAGTGGAGGTTTAGCTACTTTTAAAATCCGTATTGTGATAATTCCTAAGGGATTTAAAGAAAATGCTACTTTTTTAGCCTTTAAAGAGAATATTAAATTACAAATATTAAACTTACAATATCTACTACAAAGTAATTTTATTAATGAAACTGAGAAACAGCAAATTATTCAAGGCCTTGAAGCTCTACAAATTTTGTATTCAAGTCTTCCCAATAAAACTTTAAATGTAAAGTTGATAACTGAAGCAAAGGATCAAGATTACTTTACTATCCATGGTATTTTATCCCAAATAAATAATGCTTTTTTAAACAGGTTAATAGGAATTAATGCAACTATGTCAATTAATACCGAATTGGTTACTGAAAAAAGAATTACTTCGGTAGATTATTATTTAGCAGGGTTGCTAACTGCATTTGTTATGACTAACGGGTTATTTGGTACTGCTCCTGCCTTGGCATCGATTAGAAAATTTGGTGTTTTAAAAAGATTTTTAGCAACGCCATTGCAAAAACATGAATGGTTTTTAGGATTAGTTTTCTCCGTAATGTTCATAAACACTCTATTATTAATTGAAATGCTTTTGGTTGCAGTTATAGTTTTTAAAGCAACAGTTAATTATAATATTTACTGGTTCATTCTCTTTTATATAGGCATGTTTATGTTTATTGGTTTAGGTGTTTTTATTGGTAGCATTGTTAAAAGCGTAGAAACTGCTACAGTCTTGGTAAATATGATCGGTTTTTCAATGATGTTTCTCTCAGGTGCTTTTTGGCCTTTAGAAATTATGCCTGATTATCTTCAATATGTAGCTAAAGCCTTACCTTTATATTATTTTCACACAGCTCTAAGATCCTTGGTGGTCTTTGGTGAATTATCTCTAGTAATGAACTCCTTCTTAATAGTTATTATTTTATCCTTATTATTTACTGCAGTAGGAGTTAAATTCTTAAAGTGGAAGGAAACCTAAATATATATCCGCCTTCTGAAGATACTTTTTTACTTGAAAAATCTATACCAAAAATTAAAAGAGATTTAGCAATCGATGTAGGAACAGGCTCTGGTTATTTGGCTTTCTCTCTCTCAGAATTTGTTAAATATGTGATAGCTACCGATATTGAGAAAAATGCAGTTAAGTATGCTTTGAACATTTCAAAAAAGAAGAAAGTTCATAATGTTGATTTTGTAGTTACAAATCTTTTTGATAGTTTTAGAAATGATATTTTCGATCTAATTGTTTTTAATCCTCCATATTTACCTTATAATGGTATATCAACAGAAATAGACATACAAACGATATTTAATCTCAAAAATAGAAACATAATAATTGAATTTCTAAGCAAATTAAAAAATATATTGAAAAGAAACGGTGAATGCTATATAGTTCTTTCTTCTTTATCTCCTGTTAATGAAATAATAAATTTCATTGAAGCTCAAGGATTAAAACAAGAAAAAGTTTCCTCAAAAAGATTTTTCTTTGAAGAAATTTTTGTTTTAAAATTATCTTATTCCCCTTAATTTCATTGCATCAACTACTCTTTTAACAGCTAAAACCATAGCTGCTGTCCTCATATCGATACCATATTGTTTACTTACATTTAAAACATCATAAAATGCTTTAACGAGCTTTTCTTCCATTTTTCTTAATACTTCCTCTTCTTCCCATTGATATTTCTGCATATTTTGAACCCATTCAAAATAACTAACAGTAACTCCACCAGCATTTGCTAGTATATCTGGAACAACCAATACTCCTTTTTTAAATAAAATTTCATCTGCTTCGGGTGTAGTTGGACCATTGGCTCCTTCAACAATAATTTTAGCTTTAATTTTATCAGCATTTTCTCCTGTAATTTGATTTTCTATGGCAGCAGGAATAAGAATGTCGCAATCAGAAATTAGCAAAGCTTCATTGGAAATTTTCCTTATATTTTTATATCCTACTACGCTACCTGTTTTTTGTTTATAATTCATAACATCAATTGGATCTAAACCATTGGGATCATAAATTCCTCCTTGAGAATCGCTAATAGCTACTATTTTACATCCAAATTGATATAACTTTTCTGCAGCATAATAAGCAACATTTCCGAATCCTTGTATAGCTACTTTAGCTTCTTTTAAATCAATATTATAAACTTTTGTTGCTTCTCTAGTACATATTGCTACACCATAACCTGTAGCCTGCGTTCTTCCTTTAGATCCTCCTAATTCAATAGGTTTACCAGTTACAACACCATAAGCTGGATATCCTTTTATCCTTGAATATTCATCGAATATCCAAGCCATTGTCTGAGAATCTGTATAAACATCTGGTGCTGGAATATCAATTTCTTCTCCTATTTCATCTGCTATCATTTCAACGAATTTTCTGGTCAACCTTTCTTTTTCAGCTTGACTTAAATATTTAGCAGGGCATGCAACACCCCCTTTTGCACCTCCAAAAGGAATATCCACCACTGCACATTTCCATGTCATCCACATTGCAAGAGCTATTACTTCATCTAAATTTACTTCAGGATGATATCTAATTCCTCCTTTATATGGGCCTCTAAAATTATTATGTTGAACACGGTAACCAGTAAAAGTTTTAATAGTCCCATCGTCCATTTTTACCGGTATATTAACCATTATGATTTTTTGTGGCCTTTTAAGCACTTCCAAAACTTGTTGGTCTAATTTCAATATAGAAGAAGCTTTTTCCAATTGTTTTATTGCTACTTCATATGGATTTATTTTATGACTCATAAGTAATTTAGAATACGCTTTAATTCTTTATAAATCTTGGTTAAAAAAAGTTAAATAATCGTATACTTTGAACTTCAAATATATATAGTTCTCTATTTCTTATATCAAAGAATAAAACCTCGCCTTTTAAGGCAGTGACGGAAATATTTAATATTGAATAAAAAATTTTTCATAAATGCAGGAATGTTGCTCAAGAGAGAAATAGCCCATAGATTAATGAGATCTATGGGATGGGGAAGCTGTGAGCCTCCCGAACCAGCAAATGAGGAGCTAGGAGTAAACCCTATTCTAACCGCTGGAAGCTTCGCCATTTAGGGCGGAGAAGCTCACCAATAGTTTGGCTAAATCGTTATTTAATTAAAATGCAAAAATATTAAGTCTAAAACTGTTTTTAAGCCTTCTTGCAAATTTAAGAATGGTTTAATAGAATTCAATATTATATTAACTGTAGCTTCATCTCCTGGAATCCCGTCATTAATATCAACAGTTAAGTTTGGCTCGCCAAAAATTCTTATTGTATCTGAATCCTTACTTTCCTCTGAAGCAATAAACTCTAGTAATATAACTTCTTTTGATCCTTGTAGCATTTTGCCGTACATTTCTATCCCAATAACTCTTTTATCCTTAAATATAGGAAAAGGAGGCGTTTCAAGTATTTTATCATAAACCATGGATAAAGCTTTAGAAATTAAACCTATTGATTCGGTTAGTCCTACATGTCCTGTTATCCTTTTTGTTTTTATTCCTTCTTCAAATTCTTCCTTTGTTAAATTTATTCCTATCTTATTCCTGAAACTTGCTCTTCTTTTCCTTGAATTTATACTTCTTTTTATATAGATATGTTCAACTTTATTTAAAACAGAAGATAGGAAAATTGGTAAAGAATCCATTACAAATCCAGGATTAACACCTATTGCAAGTACTTTCACTTTATTATTTCTAGCTTCTTCTTCTAAAGTTTTGGATAATGAAGGATACTTTATATACGGATATGTTAATTCTTCGCATGTAGAAATTACGTTTAACTTATTCCTTATACATTCTAATATTTGAGGAAAAGTTAAATTTAAAAAAGAAGAAGTAGCATGAATAATTAAATCAGGCTTACCTTCTTTAAGCACATCTTCTAAGTTTTTATATACTTTAGCGCCTAGTTTTTCTATTCCAATGATTTCTCCAAGATCTTTATTAATCAAATCAGGTTTGATATCTACTGCTCCAATTATATTGTAATTTCTCTGCAAAGCCTTTTTGGCGATTAACCTGTTAATTTCACCAAATCCATAAAAAATTATTTTCATTAATTTTTATTCCTCATAAACATAATATATTTTACCGTCTTCTATTGTTATTGGAAGTCTTATTAATCTGCTATCGCTAGGTGCAGGGCCAGATTTTGCTTTACCTGTTATTATATCAAAAGTTGAATCGTGCCACTCACACCTTAAAACATCATTATCCAAATATAGAGGCCCTCCGAGATGTGTACATACATCTATATATGCAAAAATTCTTCCTTTGTATTTTATAATAATTGCTGGCCTTCCTTCGAAATCAATCTTTTTTATGCTGTTTTCTGGTATTTCATCGTAGTTTGCAAGAAATATTTTAACCATTAATTTATCTTGAACCACAATAAATAAAAATTTTAAAGAGAAATTTTTCTCATTTTTCATTGAACTAATAAACTTCTCTTAATTATGGAGATCGGGTTTTAATCTAATGTGTAATAGATTTGAAAAATTAAGTATAAGATTTGCTAATTATTTTTTAGCGGGGGTACCCTAGCCAGGTCAAAGGGGTAGGGCTCAGGTCCCTATGGCGAAGACCTTCGTGGGTTCAAATCCCACCCCCCGCATTGTAAAAATAAGCATATCATAAGCGAAGGATAGAAAGTTAAGTAAGTTTTTGTTCATATTCTTTTAAAATATTTTATGGTAAAAGTAAGAAGAATTGAATATGGCGAACTACTTGAAGTTTCAAATCTAGCTATGAATTTCTTTTCAGAACCTAAAGTAAGTGATAATTCGATAATTGTATGTGAGGAAAATAGAAATTATTGGTTGGAATTAGTATATAAATTACTAGCTGAAAACAGGGAGGCTCTAATTGTTGCTGAGGAAAATAATAAAATAGTTGGATATCTTTTGTATAAGCTAGATGCTTCATATCCTTTTAAAGTTAAGGAAAAATGGGCTTATATTTCAGATATTTATGTTTTGCCTGAGTATAGGAGGAGAGGTATAGGTAATGCTTTAATTAATCAGATGGAAGAAATAGTAAAGAAAAGCGGGATATACAAAGTTAGACTTTTAGTATGGGGAGAGAATACTAATGCTTTAGAATTTTATAAGAAACTTGGCTTTAAAATAAAGGGTTTTCTTTTAGAGAAGGAGTTAAAATAAAGACTCTTTCTTCTTTTGCTATAAGTCATTTATTGATAAGCTTATAAATCATTTATTAGATAATAATAAATATGGAACAAAAAACTACTTGGACTTGGAGTGCTTTAGATGTAGTTGCACTGGGAATAGTAGGTGTAATTGCAGGTGTAATTTTCTGGGTAGCAGCCGTTTACCTTTGGCCAGCTCTAGCTATCGGAGGACCATTTGTGCAACTTTCAATATACGGTCTTTGGTTTACTGGAGCTACAATGGCCATGTATATTATAAGAAAACCTGGAGCAGGTTTTGGTGGCGAAATGTTAGGTGCATTAATAGAATATATATTAGGAACGGTGTTTGGTCCTTATGTTTTGATATGGGGTGCTTTTCAAGGTGTAGCAGCAGAAGTAGCTTTTGCTGCAAGGCGTTATAAAAAATATGATTATGTTACTATGAGTTTGGCAGGTGTATTGGCAGGAATAGTAGTTGTTATACCTACTTATATTTGGTATAAACCGTTAATTGATGATGCATATAATTTATTAGGCTATGCAGGAATAATAATATTTATTCTTATGCACTCACTCAGCGGTGCTATAATTGCAGGTATAGGAATCAAAATAGCCATAGATAAACTAGCTTTAACAGGAATATTGGATGCTTTTCCTGTAGCTAAAGAAGTTAAGAAAATTGAATAATTTAATTGAAGTTAAAAATTTTCATTTCAAATATTATGGTTCTAATGATTGGATATTAAAAGATATTAGCTTTGAAATAAAGAAAGGAGAAAATTTACTTATTTTAGGACCGAACGGTTCTGGCAAATCTAGTTTAGTGCTATGTTTATTAGGATTTCCTCAAAGATATAAAATATCTAAAACCAAAGGAGAAATATTAGTAAAAGGCAAAAATGTAATGGATTATTCAATAAGTGAATTATCGAAAATTTTTGGTATTGTTCAGCAAGACCCCGAAGCACAAATTGTAAATTTATATGTAGAAGATGAAGTAGCTTTTGGTTTAGAAAATATGAAATATTCTGTTGAAGAAATTCTTAAAAGAATTGATTATTCGTTATCAGTTGCAGGATTATCTGATAAAAGATATTTTGAAACAAATGCTCTAAGCTATGGAGAAAAACAAAAACTAATGCTTGCAAGTATAATAGCTTTAGATAACGAAATATTAATTTTTGATGAACCTACATCTAATTTAGATCCTATATCAAGAAAATCTTTTTTTAATTTAATTAAAAATTTAAAAGATAAAAATTTAATATTAATAGAACATAATTTAGAAGAAATATTTGATATTATAAATAAAGTTTTAATATTAAATAAAGATGGTTCTTTAAGATACTTTGGAGAATTTGATTATAATATTTTTGAGAAGATTAAAGAGAATTATGATGAATTAGGAATTTGGATCCCTTATGAGTTAGAAATTTTAATTAAAAGAAAGAATTTTAAAAATATTTATGTTCCTAAGTTAGCATATAATAAAGAAAAAATAGTTGAGTTATCGAATGTAACTTATAAATACCAAAATAACTATATTGCTTTGAAAGATGTAAATTTGTTTTTTAAAAAAGGTAAATTTTATGCAATTGTTGGCCCAAATGGCTCAGGAAAAACCACTCTTTGCAAAATTATAGCAGGAATATATAAGCCTAGTTTAGGAAAAGTAATTTATAACATATCTAAAAATAAAGTTAAGTATTGTTTTCAAAACCCTTCTGTACAATTTATTGGAAAAAGTGTGGAAGAAGAAATTAAATTGGTATTAAAGGAAGCAAATAAAAATTGGAATATTGATGAAGTGTTAAAAAACTATGAATTATATGAACATAAGAATAAAAATCCTCATATGTTAAGCGAAGGACAGAAAAAAATATTAAGTATTGTCATTTCTCTTGTTTACGAGCCTGAAGTTATTATATGTGATGAACCAACTTTTTCTTTAGATAAATACAATGAAAGAAAAATTATAGGTTTAATTAAAAATTTAGTAAAAGAAGGTAAAACAGCAATAATAACAACCCATGATATAAGGCTATGTATAGAATATGCTGATGAAATAATAATTATGAATAAAGGAAAAATTGAATATCAAAGCTGTATTGAGGAATTTTTAAACGAAATTGAAAATAAATATCCTGAATATTTTTATTCATTACCAAAGTATCTTCAAAATATCATCAAGAATAAAAATTTTGAAGAAATTTATAAAATTAGAGAAATTTTATGAAAAAGTTTGAAATAAATCCTATTGTTAAATTTTTTTCATTACTTATTTTAGCAATATTTGTTTTATTTATTATAGATATTTATCCTTTGTTTTATTTTATTGTTTTAATAATTATAATTAATTTATTATCTAAAGTAAATATAAAAAATTTTTTAAGATTTTTACTTGCGGCTTTACCTATTTTATTTAGTGTTTTCTTTTTTAACTCTTTATTTGTAAGTTGTGGAAATCCAATAGGAATACTAACTTTTACAGATATAGGAATAAACTATGGACTAATAATTGCATTAAGATTTTTTGTAATAATTTTATTTACATACTACTTTGTAGCAACAACGAATCCCAAGGACTTTGTCATAGCTTTAGTTCAATATTTAAAAATTCCAGATAAGTTTGCATATGCAACATTCATAGCTTTAAGATTCTTTCCTATAGTTAAATTAACTCAGGAAGAAGCGTTAGAAGCTTATAAGCAAAGAGGAATTAGATTAGCTAATCCAAAAGCTTGGTTTCCTTTGTTTTCTTTACTAGTCTTTACTATGTTTAGAAAAGCAATTTCTTTAGCAATTTCTATGGAATTGAGAGGATTTGGGGTTTATAAAAGAAAAGTTTATATCAGAAAATTGAAGACCACAATTGATGATATTCTATTTGTTCTATTTATTATTGTTTACATTACACTAGGCTTATATTTTATGGGTCTTGCAGGATACTTTACAGGTTTCTTTTTATTTCCTCCTGGTATTGCTTGCTAAATTCCAATAATTTTTCTTTAAATTTTCTTGCAGCTATTTCAGGGTCATCTGCATATAATATAGCGCTAATAACAGCTATACCATCAACACCAGTTTCAAGAACTTTCTCAACATTTTTTAAATTTATTCCTCCTGAAGCAAAAACAGGAATTTTTAATCTATTTTTTGCTTCTCTAACAACTTCCAAAGGAACAATATCGCAAGATGTAACAGTAGATGTTGGAAAACATGCACAAAATGATACATAATCAGCTCCGACTTTTTCAGCCCATATAGCTCTATTTAAATCATTGCCAATTGTATATCCTACAATGAGATTTTTATTTAGTTTTTTTACTTGATCAGGAGTAATTTCATAAGTATCAAAATGAACTCCGTCCGCACCTATATCATTAGCAAGTTGATAATTACCATTTATTAACAGTAGCGCATTATGCTTTTTTGCTAACCTAAGTAAATCCTTTGAAACTTCATAAGCATAATTTGGATCGTTCCAATTATACCAAACCTGTAAAATATCTACGCCGCCTTTTAACGCTTTTTCTACTTTATATAATAGTTCATCTTTTTTAATGCTCAGATCTACTACTAAATATAAACCTTTTAGTTTCATCGAAAAAATTATCTTGTATTAAAAATAAATAGTTTCAAGTTAATTCGTCTAAGTATGCATTAAGATTCTATCCCAAATTATTTTAGCTATTTTTGTTTTTAGAGTTTTTTCTATTTTTGTGACTTCTTTTCCATCAAAGAAATAAATTTCATTAAAATCACTTCCAAAACCTATATCTTTTCTTGACACATCGTTTATGATAATAAAATCTGCAAATTCATATTCAGATACAATTTCTTGAATCTTATCCTCTTGAATACCGTACTCAGCTTTAAATGCAACTAGCTTTGTTTCAGGGGAAATTTCTTTTACTTTTCTTATTATTCTAGGTGTCAATTTTAACTGTAAAGTAATATCGCTAAATATCTTAGTAGAAATTTTCCCATCATATTTTTTTACAGGAGTATAATCAGTTACAGCTGCAGAAGCAATAAAGAAATCAAATTTTTCTTTGCTAATTATTTCCATTACTTTTTGATACATCTCTGATGCTGTCTCAACGTAAAAACTTTCGAAATCATGGCTTAAAGGAACCTTAACTTCGCCATGAATTAATGTAACATTTCCTCCTCTGTAATATGCTTCATTAGCCATAGCTATGCCCATCTTTCCTGAGCTGGGATTAGTAATGTATCTTATATCATCTATGTATTCTTTTGTAGCTCCAGCTGTAACTAGTATTCTTTTTCCTTTTAGTTCTTTTTTTGTTATAGCAAAAAGTATTTTTGCTAAAATATCATTCTCGCTAGCAATTTTGGCTTTCTCTTCTTCTATTATTGGCTGTACAAAATAAACATTTTCTTCCTTAAGCTTTTCAATGTTTTTAATTAAAATGGGATTATTGAACATTGGTTCATGCATTGCTGGAGCAATAACTACAGGTATTTTCTTAGAAATTGCTATAGAAGCAAAAAGTGTAACAGTTGTATCTGCTATACCATTTGCTATCTTGTTTATTGTATTGAATGTAGCAGGAGCTATCAACACAGCATCTATTTTATATCTTTTAAAAATTTCAACATGCTCAATTTTTCCTGTTATCTTAGTTATAGGTTTATTACCTGTAGCAAATTCAAATAAATAAGGAGAAATTAATTTCTTTGCATCGTTACTCAAAACAGGTATAACATTTGCTCCATGTTTTATTAGATATCTTGCTATATCTATAGCTTTATATAATGATACGCTTGAAGTAACACAATGTATAATGTTTTTATTAATTAATTCTTCGCCAAGTTTTCCTCTAATTTCTTCGATCATTTGTTTTCTAGTTGTATTGCTATGCATAAAAAAGCTCCAAAAGGAAATCTTCTAGATTTTAATTTACCAAAAATTCTAGGAAATACTGTACTATTTGAATATATGATTTTAAACTTTTTTAAAGCTCTTTTGATTATTTTTTTAATGCTTAAAATAGAGTAAAAATTCGTATCGATGTAAAATGGATTCTTCCCTAAAGCAATTTGTATTCTTCTTCTTAAAGTTGGCAAGCTCCAACTATTCATTAATCCCAATATTATTCCTTTTTTTGCAACTCTTTCAGCTTCCTTTATAACATTATGTGGTTCTTTCATATATTCTAAACATGTTATAAATGTTACATAGTCAAAAAATTTATCTCTAATTGGTAAATAATGAGAGTCTCCTTGAATGATATCTCCCTTCCAATACTTTTTTGATTCCTTTAACATCAAAATAGATATATCAACACCTACAGCATAATAACCTAAACTCTCAAACCATCTCGTAAAATGGCATGTACCGCAACCTATTTCTAATATGCTTTTTCCATTTCCTAATTTTAAAATTGCTTCTTTTAATACTTCTTTTTCTAAGATATCAGCTCTTTTATATTTTGTTTCATAATATTGTTCATAACTTTCAACATATTCCTTTCTTAAGAACCAAGGCTTCTGCATATTACTAACTTATAATTTATTAAATTAATAACTTATTTATTATATAATATGCTTTTACCTGAAGAAATTTTCGTAAAAAAAGTTCTCCCAAGATTAAAGTTTCTTTTAACTGTAAGATTATATGATAAAGGATATACTCAAAATAAGCTTTCAAAAATTCTTGTAATTTCCCAGCCCATGATTAATAATTATCTAAAATTAAGAACAAGAGGCGAATATGAGTTTTTTGAAGAATTGGAAAAAATTGGAGTAAAAAGAAGGGATATTGAAGAATTAGTAGATTATATAGCTGAAGAAAAAGTTTCAGATAACGTAACATTAATTAGGATTCTTGAAAACTTTTGGAGAAATTTAGTTTCAAGTGGTGCAATATGTTCTTATCATATTAAAATAGCTAATCTTAATCCTCAATGTGATGTATGCTTAGCAAAGAAAATACAACCTCAAAATAAAGAAGAGATGGTTGAAGAGATTAAGGCTGCTTTGAAAATTTTGGAAAATTCTACGGAATTTCATCGCATAGTTCCTGAAATAAATACAAATATTGCCTATTCTTTACCTAATGCAAAATTTAAATTTGAAGTTTTATCCTTTCCTGGTAGGTTAATAAAATTTAAGCAAAGAATAAAAGCAATAGCTGAACCTGAATTTGGAGCATCTACACATTTAGCAAATATGGTAATTTTAGCTCATTCACGTAATAAAAGAATAAGAAGTTGTATGTATATAAAATATAACAAAAAAATACAAAAAGTCTTAGATAAAATGGGCTTAGATTATAAATTTAATTTAAATTTAAAATCTGAAGATGATCCTGTTTTATTTTCTTTTAAAAAGTTCTTAGAAGAAAATGAAGTGCCTACCATTTTAATAGATAAAGACCGTGAAGGTTTCGAGCCCGTTTGTTATATTTTTGCTAATAATCCTATAGAAGTTGCTAAATTAGCAGTTGAGATAGCTAATGAATATTCTAATTTAATTTAAAAATTTAAAAGCGTATAATACTTTAAAAAAAGAGGATGATAAGAAAAGCTGTAATTCCAGCAGCAGGTTTAGGAACAAGATTGTTATCTGCAACTAAAGAATTGCCCAAGGAAATGTTACCTATTTTTTATAGAGATTCGAACGGAGAAATATATCTTAAACCCATGTTGCAAGTCTTATTTGAACAATTATATAAATTTGGTTTTAGAGAGTTTTGTTTTATTGTAGGAAGAGGTAAAAGAGCTGTTGAAGATCATTTTACACCCGATTATTCATTCTTAGATTTATTAGAAAAGAAAGGTAAAGAAAAATTTGTAAAAAGTTTAAAAGAATTTTATTCAATGATAGAGAAATCTACTATAGTTTGGATCAATCAGCCAGAACCTTTAGGTTTTGGTCATGCAGTTTATTTAGCAAAACCTTTTGTTAGAGATGAAACTTTTCTAGTTGCAGCTGGGGATACATGTATAATTTCGAATGATTTTTATCATATTAGAGAACTTATAAAGAAACATTCAGAAGGATCCGTTGCTACGTTGTTAGCTCAAGAAGTGGATGATCCTAGAGAATATGGTGTAATTATAACTAATGATAATAACTATGTAGTCAAAGTAATTGAGAAGCCAAAGGAGATAATTTCTAATTTGGCAGTTTTACCTATGTATGTTTTTGAACCTGTAATTTTTAATGCTATAGAGGCTACAAAACAGGGTTATGGAAATGAAATCCAGCTTACTGATGCAATACAAAAAACTATTGATTGGGGACTAAAAGTAAACTATGTAACATTGTCTAAGAACACAATAAGATTAGATATAGGTACAGCTTTTTTCTATTATGATGCATTAATAAAATCTTACAATAATAAAATCTTTGAATGAAGAATATAGCTTTTATAGGCTTAGGTTATGTAGGTTTAACATCAGCTATTTGTTTCTCTTTTAAAGGGTACACTTGTTATGGTTATGATATCGATAAAGGAAAAATAAAAAAATTGCAGGAAGGTATATTGCCAATATATGAAAAGGATCTTGACAAATATTATTCACAAGTTTATAATAAAAGATTTTTACCTACTAATAATTTAAAAGAAGTTATCGAGAATTCTGAATTAATATTTATAACTGTAGGTACTCCTTCTAAAGAAGATGGTTCTATAAATTTAGAATATATAGAAGCAGCATGTAAAAGTATAGGTAATTATTTAAAAGAAATTAGAAAAGATTATAAAATTATTATAGTTAAAAGTACTGTTATACCTGGTACTACGAATAATTTAGTTTTGCCAACCATTGAAAAATTTGGTTTAAAGTTAGGTAAAGATTTTGGTTTGCTAGTAAATCCAGAATTTTTAAGGGAAGGAAATGCTGTTTATGATACGTTTAATCCAGATAGAATAATCATAGGATACAAAATAGAAAATGATGGAAACATTTTAGAAGATTTCTATAAGGATCTTTATAAAGAAAATCTTCCTCCAATCTTAAAAACCAATTTTGTTAATGCTGAATTAATAAAATATGCGAATAATGCTTTCTTAGCAATGAAGATTAGCTTCATAAATATGATTGCTAATTTATGTCAAAAGCTTGAAGGTGCAGATGTTGAAGAAGTTGCTAAAGGTATAGGCTTAGATAAAAGAATAGGTAAAGAATTTTTAAAAGCAGGATTAGGTTATGGTGGTTCTTGTTTTCCCAAAGATTTGGATGCTTTAAGAAATTTTGCTAAAAGTATAAATGTTGAATTGCCTTTATTGGAAACAACAATAAAGATCAATGATGAACAATATAATAAAGCTATTGAATTAGCAAAAACTGAGCTTAAAGATTTGAAAGGAAAGACCATTTCTATTCTCGGTTTATCCTTTAAAGCAGGTACAGATGATATAAGGAATGCTGTTTCTTTGAAAATTGTCGACAGGTTATTAAAAGAGGGAGCTTATATAAAGGTTTATGACCCTCAAGCTATGGAAAACTTCAAGAAAATATTTAACAATGATAACATCCATTATGCACAAAATTTAGAGGATTGTTTATCATCATCAGAATGTGCAATCATTGTAACAGAATGGGAAGAATTTAAAAAATTGAAACCAGAAACATTTAAGAAATTAATGAAATATCCTTTGGTTATAGATGGAAGAAGAATATATCGACCTGAAGAATTTAAAGACGAAGTAATATTTAAAGCGATAGGTTATAACAATTAGCACTTTTATCTTTGCGTCTAAAAAGTTATATCTTTAGTGAAACAATTATCCATCTATGGAAGATAAGGAATTAGAAAGAATTTTAATGAAAAAGATGTCTGAGATGCTTAGAAAAGAAAAGGAAGAAAAGAAGACCAACTTTAACAAACCTATAAAGTTAACATATGAAAATTTCAAGGATGTAGTTTCTAAAAATGAATTTGTTGTTGTAGATTTTTGGGCAGAATGGTGTTATCCTTGCAAATTAATGGAACCTGTAATAGAAGATTTAGCTAAAAAATATACCAACGTGGTATTTGGAAAAGTTAATGTAGATGAAGAACCTACATTAGCAAGTTCTTTTGGAATAATGTCGATACCTACTTTACTCTTCTTTTATAAAGGAAAAGCAATCGAAGCTTTGATAGGTGCTAGACCCAAATATGAAATAGAAAGAATAATAGAGAAATATTTAATGATGAAAAATATGAATGATTAATAAAAAATATGTTGTAATAGGCTTTAAACTTCATCAACCATATAGGATTCGTAATGATTTCTTAGAATATAGATTTAAAAAAATTAGAGTAAATAATGATGAGTTAGGTGAATATTATTTTGGCTTTAAATCCGATTATGAGATTTTCAAAAGAGTTTCGGAAAAATGCTATATTCCTGCTACAAGAATTATTTTAGAAGAAATAGATAAATATAAAAAAGATTTAAAAAAAGTAAAATTTTTCTTTAGTTTTTCTGGATTGTTTGTTGAGCAAGCAAAAAAATGGAATGAAGAATTGTTGGATATTTTTAAGGATCTTATAAAAACAGGTTGTGTCGAGTTTTTATGTCAAACATACTTTCATTCTTTATCAAGCTTATGGAAGGATAAATCAGAATGGATAGAACAAATTATTATGCATAAAAGTTTAATTAAGGAACTATTTAATTATGAACCAAAAATTTTTGAGAATACTGAGTTAATTTATAATAATACAATAGCTTATTATATCGAAAAATTAGGTTTCAAAGGAATAATTGCTGAAGGTACTGAAAAAATTTTAGGTTGGAGAAAACCGACATATGTTTATAAAGCAAAATATTGCAAAAATCTCAATGTTTTATTGAGGCATTATAGATTAAGTGATGATATAGCTTTCAGATTTTCATTAAGAAACTGGGATCAATGGCCTTTAACTGCTGAAAAATATGCTTCTTGGATTAAAAATTGTGAAGGTAATATAATTTTAATTTTTGTAGATTATGAGACATTTGGTGAACATCACTGGAAAGAATCTGGAATTTTAGATTTTCTGAAATATTTACCTGAAGAGATAATAAAATATGAAGAATTATATTTAAGTACACCTACCGAAGTTATAGAAAATTTGCAACCTGTAGGAGAAATAGATGTTGATGAAGCAAATACAATATCATGGGCTGATGAAGAAAAAGACATTAGTGCTTGGTATAAAAATTCTCTGCAAAAAGAATATATAAAATTATTGGAGAGACTCGAAAAATATGTAAAAGAAACGAAAGATGAAAATTTAATTAAAACATGGAGATATTTGCAAGTAAGTGATATACCCTATTATATGTCTTTAAAAAAGGGAGCTTCAGAAGAAGTTCACGAATACTTTAGTGTATATAAATCTCCTTTGCATGTAGCTACTTTAGCTTTATCAATATTATTAGATTTTGAATCAAGAGTAAAAAATAATCTTAAAATTTTCGCAAAAGATGAATTCCATTTTTATTATAATAATAACTACAGCGGTTTTTCTTGTATAAGCCTTAAAGGATTTATAGATATTTTAGAAAAAATTGATGTTAAATCTATTGAATATCATTTATATCAAGGTGATTTTGAAAATTGGGCTAAATTTTCATTAGAAAATCAAAAAATTGAACAAATATTTAAGGATGCAAAAAATAAAAATTTGAAAGGAAAAGAACTTAAAGATTTTCTTATTTTAAATCTAAAAAGAGTATTTGAGGAATAAAAACTTAAGAATATTTAAATTATAAGACTTTTTAAGAAAAATCAAAACTCTTTTCTCAAAAAAATATTTGATTGCTTGTAATTAAAAAACAATTTTTTAGTATGATTTTTCATCAAAAAGCAAAAAATTAAACCTTATATCATGATAACTCTTAATTTATGGATTTTCCTTTTTATTATGGTAGAAAAAGTAATTTTGTATCTGAAAGTTATGTTTTAATTTAAAAATTTTTATATTTTCTCTCATTGCAAAAACTAAATCTAAAAGAAATATTTATAAATATTATTTAATTATTATTAACATATGACTACAGAAAAATCCGAAGAACAAAAGGTATACGTAAAAGGTCAATGGCTTTCAGTTAAAGAAATATCTACAAAGTACGGTAAACCATTAACAGCTACATCGATCGAAATACTGAAATGGTTAAAGGAAAGGGGTGAACCTGTTTATTTCTTAAATTTGGTAAAAGAGTTTAACTTAAACAAAATTACAGCATATTATACATTAAGAAAACTTGAAGCAAAAGGATTAATAGTAAGAATAGGCAAGAGAAATCCATTAATTGGATTAACTGAAAAAGGTTTTCAAGAAGTTAAATAATTAAAAATTTAAATTTTCTTTTTTATTTTATTTTCTTTAATATGAAATTACCAATAAGCGAAATTTTTTTCTCTATACAAGGTGAAGGAGTTAATATTGGTAAACCTTCAATTTTCATAAGGTTTTATTTTTGTAATCTTAACTGTATTTGGTGTGATAGTAAATATACTTGGGAAAATCAAGATAAGGCTAAAGAAGGTATCGATTACTTTTTAATGGACATTCAAGAAATTTTAAATTACATAAGCAAATTTGATTGTAACCGTGTTGTTATAACTGGTGGAGAACCGTTATTACATCAAGAAAAATTAAAAAATTTATTAAAAGAATTAAAAAATAAAGGTTTTTATATAGAAATAGAAACCAATGGAACAATAAAACCTAAAGAAGAAATTATTAAATTAGTTGATTTATTTAATGTAAGTCCAAAGTTATCAAATTCTAAAGTAGATTATAAATTAAGAATAAGGAATGAAGTTTTAAAAGTATTTTCAGAAATAAATAACTCAATTTTTAAATTTGTTATTTGTGATATAAAAGATTTGGATGAAGTTGATGAATTAGTTAAAAAATTAAATATAAATAAAGAAAAGGTTTATTTAATGCCTGAAGGAACAGATGAAAAAACTATTAAAGAAAGAAGTTTGTGGCTTATAGATGAAAGTAAAAAAAGAAATTATAATTTTACCACAAGACTACATATTTTAATGTTCGGAAATCAAAGAGGTAAATAAGTTTTTAACTTTTAAATAATCTTTTATGGGTTTCCATCATACATCTATCCCATATTATTTCAATATTATTCTTTTTAGCTAATTCTACCGCTTCTTTGTTATAAATTCCTAATTGTAGCCATACTATTTTCACTCCTCTTTTTATCGCTTCCTCAACAACTTTTGTTACTTCTTCTGAAGGTCTAAAAACATCTACAACATCAATTTTTATATCAGGAGGAATATCAAGTAACGATTTATAAGCTTTTTCTCCAAGTATTTCATCAGCAAAAGGATTTATAGGAATTATTTTGTAACCTTTAGATTTTAAATAAGCAGGCACAAAGTGTGCAGGTTTTCCTTCAGTTCTTGAAGCTCCTACAACTGCTATTATCTTTGATTTTTCCAAAATTTCTTTAATTCTTTCTTCTGGTACATTATCAGGAGGTATTCCACTCATACTTTTCTTTATCAACTATAAAATATAAAAAAGTTAAATGAAAAATACAAGCGAACTTTTTATATTATAAGTATGTGGCTTTCATTTTAAACAAATAATCAAAATCTTTTGTTAAGGAATTGTCACGACTATTTTATCTAATTCCTTATTAAGTTTAAGATCTAGTAAAGCCTCATTCAGCATCTCAAATTTATAAGATTTTTTTGAAAAAATTATTTTTTTAAGAAATTTAAATCTTTGAATTTCCATTATTTCATTTCTTTTTGGTATTCCTGTTAAAATTACTTCTTTACCTTCAAATAAAGGTGGTAAAAATATAGGTTTTATAGTAGAATTTATAATCTTTCCTTTAAATTTTATACTTTTAATAAGTTTATAATAATTCTCATCTACTTCAAATAATATTAACGAATCATAATAATTCTCTTTTATTTCTTTTATTTCCCTTAAATTTACTTCAGAAAATATTTTACTTAATTTTTCTTTCTCTTTCTCACTTGAAATAATCATTTCATAATCTATATTAAATATTTTACAAATTTGTATAGCTAAAAATGAAAATATATTTAGACCATAGATTGCTATTTTATCATTTATATTTCTTAATGATAATTTTAAAGATTTGTAAGCTAATGGTAAATTGCATAAGGTTAATATTGCCATTTCGTTAATTTCGCTAGGTATTTTGTAAATAAAATTAGCTTTTCCTATAAAATATTCTGAATAGCAACCATCAATTTTTTCACCTGTTATAATTAATTTGTTGCATGCATTCTCTTCCCCACTTAAACATTTATCACATTTTCCACATGCACTATATACCATGCTTATTCCTACAATATCTCCTTTCTTAAATTCTTCTACTTTATCACCAACTTTTTCTACCATTCCTATTGCTTCATGACCAGGTATTATACCTTTTTTACTCGGATAACCAAATCTCAATGCATGTCCTTCTATTAAATCAATGTCTATTTTGCATATGCCTGTTTCCTTTATCTTTATTAATACTTCATCATCCATTAAATTTCTTAATTTGAACTTTTTTAATTCTAGAGGATTATTTTCAACGTTATTAATTTGAACCAAAAACCATGCTTTCATTATTAAATAGATAATTTTAATAAAATATATATGGAAATAGGTAAAGTAAGCCAAAAATTCCTTAAAGAAGTAATACTTAGTAACTTAGGTAAAGAAAATCCAAACGTAATTTTTGGACCTAAAGTAGGAGGAGACGTAGCAGCAGTTAAGTTAAATGAACAACAAGTTCTTATTGCATGCTCTGATCCATTATCAATAATTCCGGCATTAGGAATGGAAGATTCTGCATGGCTAACTGTTCATTTATTAGCTTCAGATCTAACAACATGTGGTAATCCTCCAATGTATGCGTTGCTTAGTTACAATTTACCTCCTCACATGGATTATGAAGATTTTAAAAGATATTGGTTAGCAATTCATGAAGAAATGAAAAATCTTGGTGTTTCAATAATAGGAGGTCATACTGGCAAATATGTTGGTTGTGATTTTACTGTTGTAGGCGGAGGAGTTATGTTTACGATAGCTGAAAAGGATAATTATGTTACCAGTAGAATGGCTGAAGCTAGTAATTTATTGGTATTAACAAAAGGGGTAGCTATTTCAGCATCATCCATTCTTGCAAGAGCTTTTCCTGAGAAGGTTGAAAAGGAACTTGGAAGTAAAACACAGAAAAAACTAGCTTCCATGTTTAAACAATTTTCTACAGTAAAGGATGCTTTAACTGCAGCTAAAATAGGATTAAGAAGCGGTGTTACAGCTATGCATGATTGTACTGAAGGAGGACTTTTTGGAGCAATATATGAACTTACTGAAGCATCTGAAGTTGGAGTCGAAATATATAAAGAGAATATAATTTTAGATGAAGATGTAAAAGCTATTTGTGATCTTTTTAAAATAGATCCATATCGTTCTTTAAATGAAGGTGCTCTTTTGATATGTGTAAAGAAAGAAAGAGCTGATGATTTAATTAAAATTTTAAAAAGCAATGGCATAAATGCTTTCATTATAGGAGAAATCAAAGAAAAAGAATATGGAAAATGGATAATAGAAAATGGAAAAAAGCAAAGGTTGGAATATGTTGATGTAGATCCTTATTGGAAAGCTTTTTGGGATGCTTTTAAGGCTGGCTGGAAATGATTAAATTATTAATGCATAAACCATAATTACACTAAGGAATACTATAGAGAATGTGTTTAAGACTTTTATTAAAGAGTTTAAAGAAGGACCTGCAGTATCTTTCCAAGGATCTCCTACTGTATCACCATAAACTGTAACTTTATGTAGTTCACTCCTTTTCATTCCACTTAATTCTACTAATTTCTTTGCATTATCCCAAGCAGCTCCTGCATTTGCCATTAATAAAGCTAAGAAAACACCGCTTACTACGCTACCTATTAAAAGTCCTCCTAAAGCTAAAGGACCTAATATAAGTCCTAGAATTAAAGGAGAAGCTATTGCTATAAAACCAGGTAATGCTAATTCCTTTAAGGATTCTTTTGTAACAATATCAACACATTTGGCATAATCTGGCTTAGCTTTTCCTTCAAGAAGACCAGGTATTTCCTTGAATTGTCTTCTAACTTCTTCTACAACTTTCATTGAAGTTCTTCCAACTGCTCTTATCAAATAAGAACTAAATAAGAAAGGTAGTAGGCTACCTACAAGAAGACCTACAATAATTTTAGGATCAGATAATAAGAATTGAATTGTGGCTTGCCCGTATATTTCTGCAAATCTTGGTATTTCTTTAGCTTTATTAATCACTTCCATTTGGAAAGCTAGGAATAATGCTAAAGCTGATAAAGCTGCACTTGCTATTGCAAAACCTTTTGTTGTAGCTTTAACAGTATTACCTACGGAATCTAATTTATCTAATATTTTTCTTATATCTTCCCCTAAATTGCTCATCTCAGCATTACCAGCAGCATTATCTGTTATTGGTCCATAAGAATCAACGCTCATAACTATTCCTGTTAAAGATAGCATAGCCATTGTCAATATAGCTGTAGCATAAACTGCAAACAGATGGCTACCAGTAAAGTAGTAACCTGTTAAATAACTAATTATGATTGTTGCAACTAATATTACTGCAGCTGGAGCTGCACTTTGCAATCCAACAGTATATCCTGCTAAGAAATTGTGGGCAGGACTTATTTTAGAAGACTCTACTATGAATTTAATAGGTTTGTAATTATAAGATGTAAAGTAATCTACTATTTTTTCAATAGCTACAACTACAATTACTCCTGAAATTAAAGCAACAGTTAAGCTTGTAGCTATATTTGAAGGAAATATTATAAAGCTTATATATGAACCTATTACAATTGTTAAAACTGCAGAAATAATAAAAGCTAAATCCAATACTCTCATAGGTTCCATTCTATTGCCTAATCTTGGATTTACTACTGTAGAGCCTATAATTGAACCTAATATTCCTGAAGCTCCGATCATTAAAGGATAGAACATTAGTGGATCTAAGTAATTTCCAAACTTTGCTGATTCTGCAACACTTAATAAAACTCCCAATATAATTGCAGCAATTCCTATAACAATATATGACTCATAAATATCGCTACCCATTCCTGCAGCATCTCCTACATTATCTCCTACATTATCAGCTATAACTGCAGGATTCCTTGGATCATCTTCAGGTATTCCTGCTTCAACTTTTCCAACAAGGTCTGCACCTAAGTCAGCAGCTTTGGTATATATTCCTCCTCCAACTCTCATAAACAAGGCAATTAAGCTTGCTCCGAATCCTAAACCTGCAATTAAGGCAGGATCTTTTACTATTAATTCTTTAAACGTAAACAAAAATAATGATAAGCCTATAAGTGCAAATCCAGCAACAGCAAATCCCATAACGCTCCCTCCTTTAAATGCAAGACTTAATGCATGTCCTATTCCTTTACTTGCTATATTAGCTACACGCGCACTTGTTCTTACAGTTATTCCCATGCCTATGTAACCTGCTAGTGCAGAAAATGCTCCTCCTATTACAAATCCTAACGCTGCAATTGGGCTAACAAAATATATTGCAAGAGCTAAAACTATTCCTGCTGGTAAAATAACAGAATATTCTCTTTTTAAAAATGCTTCAGCACCTATTCTTACTGCATTGGCTATTTCTTTCATTCTTTCATTTCCTTGGGAATATCTACGTAAAGAAAGTATATTATATAATGCATAAATTAATGCTATTAAAGCTGCTATCCATGCCAAATCATAAATAGTATAGGAAGGTATATTCATAAAAATAAATACATATAGCAAATAAAAAGTTTTAAACTATTGACATTAAGTATTCTTAAGAAATGATATTTCCTATGTTTAAAATTAAATTTGGATCAATCGTACTTTTCTTTATCAAAACCTATTATTATTGAATAGGTTCTTCCTAAAAATTCCTTTTTTATTAATTTTTCGTTTTCCTTCGGCTCTTTTTCTTTTGGGTAAATCATCCATAGCTATTATTATACCTTCAAAAGGAACCCTTGAACCTGTAATTCCAGTTCCTCCGCCTGAAATTGCAGCTCTTTTCTTTAATTTATTACATTCTTTCAATATTCGAACTACTTGTTTTTCATTTTTAGGAAAAATATACGTTCAGCTGAACCGGTAATAATTCTTGATTCATCAACAATATAGTTATTTATTAGATCTTTTTCATCTGAATATTTGATCTCTTCATCATAATTTAAATTAAAAGCAAAGATTTTATTCATATTTTATTTCATATTTAAGATTTATTTAAAAAATTAGCAAGAATTTTCTTTTAAGTCTCCAGAATATTTACCAAAAAGAGAAAACTGCTTCGCACCTTAAAATGAGGCTTAATTTTATGATAAAGTGCAATTATTGTTACTCTAATCAAATTTTTTAGCCTCAGAGCTTATATATTTTTTTAAAAAAATAGAAAATGTGGACATTAAAACAACATTTATCGCTTTAACATCAATAATAATTTTAGCTGTAGTTGGAATAATTATTTTATATCAAACAAATCCTTCAAATACAGTTAATACTAATACAGCTGTAATCAGCACGTTTCCTACTGAAAGATTTAACACTAATACTATTCCAATTTATACTTCGCCAGTCATATCATGTGTCAAACCATATAATAAAAATTATATGGGCTGGGCTCCAGTAAGTGATCTTAGAAAGTATGGACTAGGTTATACAGAAGATTTTGCTCCAGAATATGAGAAGAATCCTCTTTTATTCTTAAAAGTTTTTGATGACATTATAATAGTTGTTCATGCTAAAGTAATTTCTTTAGGAGAAGCTTATCAAGATAGTATTATACCTGCTGAATATTCTTTGCGTTATAAAATATTAATTTTGGATATTATAATAAACAAATCCCCTCTTTCATTGAATGTAGGAGAAATGATTGATGTTTATTATGCTGTATATAATTTAGAAATTCTGAAACAAATGTATTTAAGTGGAACTATTAATGTTACTGCGCCTAAGGTAATTGAAAACGTTGATCCTAAGCACTTCACAGGTTTTAGAATGCCATTGGATATAGGAAATGAATATGTATTGTACTTAAGCTATGATCCATCTAAACCTTTAAAGATCTTTGCTGGTTCGCCTTACTTCGTTTTTGATTCAAAGGTTTATTCTCCAGACAATGTAGCCTATCCTGTTGATTCTGAACCTTTAACTAAGGCTTTCTATAAAGTATGCGGAATGCCATTATCTGATTTTATTAATTTAATAAAAAATGTCAATAGCTAAATCTAAACTAATAGCTTTGATAAACATTTTATTAATTACCATCCCATTTCTAGCTATAAATCAATTACAGCAAAGAGTTGAAGCATTTTCCTATCCAGTAGACTGGGGACCAAAATGGAGAAATGAAGTTGCATCTAATTTAAAGGTATGGTTTAATACAACTTTAGACCCGGAACATCGGCGCCATTTCTTAAGAGCTATTGGTTTTTGGAATAGTACAGGAACGTTAGTAACATTTAGAATAGTAAACACTGGTGGCAATATCATAGTGACGCCCGATACAAGGCGCGACCCCCCGCCCCCGTGTGGCGGAGGAACCTCTAACTTTTCTGATTCTAGTGGTTATATTTATTATTCCAGAATAGTAGTGCATCCTAATCCAGCATGTGCAAGTGATAGACGTTGGTGGGTTGCAGTAGCTACACATGAACTTGGTCATGCGTTAGGTTTAGGTCATATGAAATATGAACCGTACTCAATAATGGGCGGTGCTTGGGATCGTCATAGATTACCTATTCCTTTGTTAGATGATATATTGGCTCTTTTATACCTTTATGGACCAAAGAAACCTAATCATGTAAGATTTTTCGCTATGTCAGGAGGCTCTTATAGTTCAATAGGTCCTGCCGAACTAAATGGATATCCTTATCAATTAAACGCTCCTGCTTCTTCCTCTTCAACTTATACTTTTGCTTCTTTAACCAGTACTCAGATAACACTTAATTTATATAGTAGTCTAGGTGCAATGATTGTAGCTAATATGAAGTTTATTAGAAATTGTTCTTATCAAGGAGGAATAGGTTTCTTCAGATCATATAACCCTACAATATTATCAAACAAAGTTTTTGAATTAACAATTTCTAGAGCTACTACTTGGTATGGAGCTGTCTATTCAGAATTCAGGTTGACGTATGCTACTGGCCCATCTACCATATCAACTATTACTTTTGCAAGCGAGCGTTTTGAGGACTCCAATGATGCTGCTTATTTTGTTATATTAGCAGTTTTTCATTGGGAGAATGATTATACTTATGCTCTTGCAATAGCATATAAAGGTACTGATGTATTGGGATATGTGAATTTTGATAGGTGGGTAAGGTATTATCAACAAGGAGCTTGGAACAATCTCGGGTTATATCCTACTTTTGCAGTATGGTCAGATGCTGGTTCAGGACGAACCTCTCAATATCAATTTGATTTCGTATATACACAATACAGCAAATAATTTCTAATAACATTTTTTAGATTGAAAGTCTAGCCTTAACAAGTTAGGGTAAAATATTAATATATTTTTAAACCCTTTTCTTAAGTTTGTGGTAATGCTTCTTCTATTTGATCAAGAGTTTAATAGGGCCATGAAGAAGTGTCAGAATTGCTAGCAAGCTTTTAGATTTTTTATTCTTTAAATCTAAAAATTAAGAATCAATACAAAATTAATCAACCTATAAAATTTTTACTTCTTTTACATCTCCAACTATTATGTTTGTAATTCTTTCGTAAAATATACCATTCTCAATAACTCCCTTAATCTTATTAATACTTTCAGCTAACTCTTTTGGTTTCTCTATTATTCCAAAATCTGCATCAACAATATAATTACCATTATCAGTTATTATCGGGCCATCCTTTATTCTTTCTCCGTATCTTATGTTAACTTTTGCGCCCATTTTCTTTAATTCTTGAATTACAGGCTTTAAAGCAAAAGGTAAAACTTCTATTGAAACTTTAGCCTTTTCTCCTATTTTTTCAGAAAGCTTCGTTTTATCAACTATTATTATATACTTTTTTGAATAATAAGAAAGAATTTTTTCTCTTAATAAAGCTCCTCCCCTTCCTTTTAAAGCAAATTTCCTTAGATCTACTTCATCAGCCCCATCAAATGTTATATCTAAATAAGGATAAGAATCTAAGCTTTCAACTCTTAAACCTAATTCAACTAATTTTAAATAAATTTGACTTGAAGCGGGAACAAAACCAAGCAAAATATTATTCTCGATCATATATTTTCGTATTTCTTCTAATAATAATTCCATTGTGGAGCCAGAGCCTATTCCAACTATTTGTCCATCTTTTAAGTTTTTAATAGCTGCCTTTATTGCATTCCTTTTCATTTCCAAAATATTTTCCATCATAAAAATAAATTGGTTAGAACAATATAATCTTGTGAAATATTATACTAGAACTGGCGATGATGGAGAAACATATTTAATGTATGGAATTAGAGTATCTAAAGATGATGAAGTTATTGAAGCCTTGGGAAACATTGATGAATTAAGTTCTGTAATTGGTTTAGTTATAGCTAATATAAAAGATGAAAAGATTAAAGATGTGCTATATTCAATTCA
>Ga0209143_1000164_pt1 | contig 31639 bp, 30 predicted proteins | sample FaiFalFF_MnMetaG_3_FD_184739 | JGI IMG/M metagenome (GOLD analysis project Ga0209143, IMG submission 184739) | Freshwater microbial communities from Yellowstone National Park, Wyoming, USA - Fairy Falls B (FF_Mn_B) MetaG (SPAdes) (version 3) | ecosystem: Environmental > Aquatic > Freshwater >...
TCATGCGATGAGGTATACTTTGTTCAGGGTGAACAGCGATGCGAGCGGTCAAAGGGCGGGCAACGGGCAATATCGTGCAGCTGTTAGAACCCACCCCGGCACTGAACGATCAAGAAGTGGGCTGTTGCTTAGGTTCTCTTTGGGGAGGCTCTTTGGTTAGATAAATTACCATAGTAAAAATTATTATGAGAAATAAAAATCTGAATTTTGGATTTGTTCTGTTTCTCTTGCTGCTCGTTGCAATAGAGGCAATCACCGCTGCCTTCGCCTGGTACATTATGATAATATTGCTTTCAATGCCAACTTTGTTGTGGAATAGAAAATGGTTTTTATTCGCGCTTTCATATGGAGTTTATGTATCAGGAATAGGTGGAATCTTACATATTCTGTTTCAGATGGAGTCTATAGTCAAGTCAGCACGATATGCCTATGAATCGTATTTGCAAGATTTACAAGCCATTGGTGAAGGATATTACAGACGCAGGCGACCACCTTTCTGGCAATACATCTGGCAAGGTATTCAAGAAGCGAAAGAATTTCCAAAGAAAACAAAGGAGCAAGAAAATAATGAGGAAATTAATTGTCATCTATCAGAACAGGATAGGTAAGGTACCGTTCATCAGATACCAATTTGCGAGCAAGAGTTTACGGGATCTACCCTGCGCACGACGCGGGTAAACTTCTTAGGTGCGCGAGGGATAGAAGCGGTGGTGGCGGTAGACCATACACGGGGTAATCAGGTGGCTTTGCGCTGGTTGCTGTACGATGGGCACGGCAACTTGGTGCGGCTGATGGCGCCGGATTACACGCTTTCTGCTTTTCAGTGGCGTGGGGTGTGGGGTGAGGTGCAAAGTTCACTGGGCACCGGGCGTGGGTACTGTGCGAACTTGGGTCATCCTGAGGACGAGACAGGCTTGGTCTATATGCGGGCGCGGTATTATGAGCCAGCGACAGGGCGGTTTATCAGCGAGGACCCCAGCCGGGACGGGATGAATTGGTATCTGTATGCGGATGGAAACCCGGTGAATAAATTTGATCCCGACGGACAAGTAGTGCAGGGGGCATTAGCAGCTTTGCTGGTCGCTCTTTCCTTTTCATTCTGGCTTTTTGTCGGGATGGGAATAGGCTATATGGTTGGGGTCTCTATTATTAGGCAAGATGATCCCCGATATAGAGCTTCGCCGAATTGGCTTCTTCAGTTCGCCATTAGCCTAGCCACATTCATTGTTGGGGATATTGTCCTGCCTAAAGGCGCCATTTGGGGAGCTGGAATACGCTTTTCAAGATTGATTGCAAGGATGGGATTAGCGGGTGCCGTCGGTTTTATATTAGGTTTTGAAATCGGCATGCTTATGGCGGCTGTTGACTACCTCCAATTTCAAGAACTCCGAGAAGAATACGAAAATTAGGAGGGATATCTTTGAAAAGAGAAAAAGTGATTTTGTACTTTGTTGTTTATTCTTGATTAGTTGTCGGGAGTTGGATAATGGGAAGGTTTCATTATTCATCAGAGATATTTTTTTTATTATTTCACATCAGCTTTTTGCTTGGATATATAATTGAGTCCCACCTTGTTATGAGAGATACAGATTCATTAACTGCTCCCGTCATTTTCGGAGCAGCTTATGCACTTCCCGTAGCTGCTGCATTAGCTGCTAATGTAGTGGAGTGGACTATAGGATTGTCTGTAATTCTATATGCTGTGCTTCTCGCTCGGTTGTTATGGTATTTCTTGAGACAAACCGAAGACAACCAATCATGAGCCAGAGGGTTCGCCAATGACATGAGGTATACTCCTTTAGGTGAACAGCGATGCGAGCGGTCAAAGGGCGGGCAACGGGCAATATCGTGCAGCTGTTAGAACCCACCCCGGCACTGAACGATCAAGAAGTGGTGGTGCTCATCCCTACTCAACCAGAAGAGCAGCAGCTGGCGACCCTGCTGTTTGCAGGCATCTGGGCGGATATGCCCGATGAAGAGTGGCAGGCGTTGCAGCAAGCGCTGGCGGAGGGTGTGCAGGCGGGGGAGGCGCTCTGATGCACCGTTGCTTGCTGGATACCGATGTGCTGTCTTGGTACCTACGCGGGCACGCGCCAGTAGTGCAGCGAGTGATGGAGTACCTGCAGCGCTATCCGCAGCTGGAGCTGAGCGTGATGAGTTATTATGAGCTGCGACGCGGTCTGGTGCGCATAGGGGTGCGGCGTCGTATAGAGCAGTTAGAGGCGTTTGTGCAGCGGTGTCAGGTGTGGGAAGTGTCGCAAGAGGTAGCGCAGGTGGCAGCAGAGATAGCGGGGGAGTTAGCAGCGCGAGGAGAGCGATTGGATGATGCCGATATATTGATAGGGGCGACAGCCCGTATGCTGGGGATTGGGGTTGCGACGGGTAATGTGCGTCATTTTAGCCGGATAGAGGGGTTAGCGGTAGAGGATTGGTTAGCGGAGGGATAGAGGCGGTGGTGGCGGTAGACCACACACGGGGTAATCAGGTGGCTTTGCGCTGGTTGCTGTACGATGGGCATGGCAACTTGATGCGGCTGATGGCGCCGGATTATCGGTTGTCAGGTTTTCAGTGGCGTGGGGTATGGGGCGAGGTGCAGAGTTCACTGGGCACCGGGCGTGGGTATTGCGCCAACTTGGGTCATCCTGAGGATGAGACGGGCTTGGTCTATATGCGGGCGCGCTACTACGAGCCAGCGACGGGGCGGTTTATCAGCGAGGACCCCAGCCGGGACGGGGTGAACTGGTATCTCTATGCCGATGGAAATCCGGTGAATAAGGTGGATAAGGATGGGTTCTTTACCCTGTTAGATGTTGTAGCTGGAAGCTTAGCGGACATACTAACGGAATTGAGGCAGATAGGTGCTGTTCAGGCGCTTGGTAGCGCAGCCAAAGGGCAAGTTTTAAGAGCCATAGCATATTTGGGATATCTTGCTGGCTACCTGGTTGCCCTCGACATGGCTGCCTATTCCTGGCCTCTTCCTAATGTGATTAGGCATAGTAGCGGGCTTCAGATTCACATTGAGCATGGTGCTGGGCACCACGGCTATCCTCATGTGGATTTGCAAGGGGGAGCAGGCTTTGAAAAACTGCAGCGAGAGTTGAAAAAAACGTTCGGGATGGGTAGGTTACCAGCAGATGCCTTTTTGAGAGGATTTTTAACTGGCTTTTGGGAAGGATTGCTATAATGAAAATGATTACAAGAGGAGTGGATATCATGCAAAAGGAAGTAAGGTATTTAGTTGAGCTGAATCTACCCTGGTTGAAAATACAAAACTATATGTTTAAAAACAATTTTGATATAATACCGGTGAGCAAGTATTCATCTGCATATATCTACACCTTGATAGAGCAAGTTCGATCAAAATATGCAGAGAAGGGAGAATATGAAAGAGTAGTAATAAGCTCTGAAGCAATGGCTCAGCAACTGGAAGATGTTATCTGGGAACTGGCGCAACATAGTGAAGGGTTGTGTTATTGGTGGTTTGCTGATATTGCACCGCGAACGATGCAAAAATATTTAACTAGTGAATGGATTAATCCAGAATTACTTCGAACTATAGGATATGGTATGCATAAACATGAAATTTTGATTCCAATAAATTACAAAGGAAAAATATTAAGAGCTATAAGCCATGCTCGCAGTCATATGCGGGAGTTTCGATTCGTTGGAGTTCGGCACGGAAGCGTTACAGACCAAGCACTTCACACTCTCTTTGCTCAGCAAGCGAATTATATTAAACAGCTGCGTCGTATTTTCTGGGAAACAAATATGTTTTTTGATGAATCTATTATAGAATTAACTACATTCGGAGAAGAAGAATGCGATCATATTATGATTAAAATAAGTGAATTTCTACCAAAGAACTTAATTAAACAAATAGTTGAGAAGGTCTATGGTCAACCCGCCTTGGTGCTAACTCTATCTCCGGAGGCATATCGCCTCTGGGATATAGAACCTACTCTCCGTTTGTTTCATATGGACTTCAGCGAAGATGGTACCTCAGTGAAAGTTTCTTTTAGTGTCGCTATTCGTCAAAAGACTTATAAAGTCACGGTCACGACGGATTTATCCGCAGCCAAAATCATGGGAAACCTCAGGCAGGCAATCACCAGTGAATGTGGTCGGCAAGGAGCTATATTTATCTTCCGGCGTGGCTTGCAGCGATTCAACTCAGATATCAGTATACATATCAAACTATTGTCTGCCCTTGGACAGACCGAAGAGGTTTGGCATGCAGTGGCATCCCCCTGGGGACAAGTGATTCACTTGCATCAGCGGGAAATTGACACCAAGCAGAGCGAAGGTGATACGCTCAGAGGATCGCTGGTCGATATTGGGCAAGAAACTCAGAATAAGCTCGAAGCCTATTTGGCGGGGTATCACCAGCGTTTCGAACTGGCAGAGTGGGCAGTGAAACAATTGTTGCAGTTACCGAACACCGATTTTGAAAGCTCCGAGTATGGAAACCTGTTAGAGTATGTGCTATGCCGTCTCACAGATGATGACTGGATAGGTGAGGAAGAGTTTCGCGAAGAGATGCAGGACCTGCTTGAGCGGTTGAAGGACGCCCTAACAGGTTCCATACAACTTCCATAGAACAGCAGCCTACATTCACTCTGCAGCAGGAGTTTGTGGGGTCTACTTTGCGGATGACGCGGGTAAACTTCTTAGGTGCGCGCGGGATAGAGGCGGTGGTGACGGGCGACCCTACGCGGGGTAACCAGGTGGCTTTGCGCTGATTGCCGGATGATGGCCACGATGAAGAGGTTTAGAAAACTCTTTGATAAATTAGTGGATGTTCTGGTGGAAGAGATGTTAGCTCTTCTCATCCTCGCTTTGGTGCTTGCCGTGATTGTCACCCTTAGCTATGCGTGGCTTTGAATTTAAGCAGCATGTATGTGCTGGCAATCGATCTGGGGACTTCGGTTTGCAAAGTGGCACTTCTCTCGGCACGGGGTGAAATGCTGCTGCTGGAGACGGAGCCAGTGCCGCTCACGCTGCTGCCGAACGGTGGCGCGGAACAAAACCCACACCAGTGGTGGCAGATTATCACGCAGCTGGTGCAGCGTCTGCTGGGCGCCTCCCCTGTTCCAGTGGAGCAGATTCGTGCCCTGTGCTGTGCCACGCAATGGTCCAGCACGGTGGCTCTTGATGAATCGGGCGAGCCGCTGGGCAACGCCATTATCTGGATGGACACACGCGGCGCACCCTATATTCGCGAATTGATTCGGGGCTTCCCTGCTTTCGAGGGCTACAGCCTGCGTAAACTGCTCACATGGGTGCGGCTGACGGGGGGTGCGCCCGGTCGCGCGGGCAAAGACCCGATTGCCCATATCCTCTATCTCAAGCATGAGCAGCCTGAGCGCTATCGCGCCACCGCTAAGTTTTTGGAGCCGGTGGATTATCTGAACTTTCGGCTCAGCGGCATACTGGCGACCTCACCCGAAACGATTACGCTGCATTGGCTGACGGACAATCGCGACCTCAGGCGAGTGGATTATCACCCGACGCTGCTGCGCTGGGCGGGCATCGAGCGGGCGAAGCTGCCCGATGTGCGTCAGGGCGGGCGCATCCTGGGGCGCGTGCGCCCCGAAGTGGCAGCGGAATGGGGGCTGTCGCCTGAAACGCTGGTGGTGGCAGGCTTGCCCGACATCCATGCCGCTGCTGTCGGCTCTGGGGGCATTCGCGATTTTGACCCCCATCTCTACATCGGCACTTCCGCTTGGCTCAGCTGCCATGTGCCCTTCAAGAAGACCGACCTCCTGCACAATATGGCGTCGCTGCCCGCCGCGCTGCCGGGTCGCTACTTGATTGCCAACGAGCAGGAGACAGCAGGGATGTGCCTCACCTTTTTGCGCGACCATCTCTTTTTCGATAGGGATGGGCTAACGGGTGATGCGCCCGTTGACGCTTATGCCCGCTTTGACGAGCTGGCTGCGCAGGTTCCCGCGGGCAGTGAGGGGTTGCTTTTTACACCATGGCTCTACGGCGAGCGAACGCCTGTGGAGGACCACGCCATTCGGGGTGGGTTCCACGCGCTCTCGCTGCAACATCGACGGGCGCATCTGATCCGTGCCGTGCTGGAGGGTGTCGCGCTCAATCTGCGTTGGCTGCTGCCCTATGTGGAGCGGTTCGCAGGGCGACGATTCGAAACGATTCGGGCGATAGGGGGCGGAGCCAAGTCCGCGCTCTGGTGCCAGATTTTGGCGGATGTGTTGAACCGTCCGATTGCGCAGGTGGAGAATCCCGTTGGGGCGACGCTGCGAGGTGTTGCGCTGGTGAGCGCCATGGCGCTGGGCTGGCTTTCACCTGAAGAGGCAGCATGTTGCGTACCCATTCGGCAAGTGTTCCAGCCCGATGTTGCCCACGCACAGCTCTACACGCGCCTGTTCCGCCAATTCCGCGCGCTCTACCGCGCCCATCGCTCCATTATCGCCCGTACAAAGCACCTATAGAATGTGGTTGGCACAATTCTAATACCCCGACCAACAGCAGCCCCACATCCAAAGCGGTTGTACCCAGCTGGGGCAGGTAGTAATAATGCTCAAAAGGATGCAGGAAGGTCATCGGCAAAAAGGTGAGGGCTTGCCACAGGAGCAAGCCACCCAACAAACGCCATGCCCGATAGAAAGCGACCAGCACGCCCGCATAAGTGAGCAGCATCATGAGGTGGTCCCACGGCTCCTTGAACAGCCAGAGCGACGGCTCTGACAGCGCCACCTGCCAGTAGTGCCAATCCCTCACGGGCGGGATGAGTGCGCTGAAATAGTCCCACAGCGGTCCCGACAGGCTGCTACGCAGCTGCTGGTGCTGATAGCGGCTTAGCTCCAGCGGGATGAGCGTCAGGCGCAGCCCCACTATCAGGGCAGCAGTTAGCAAGACGCCTCCACCAGCCACCCAGCCCATCTTGCCCGATGTCCCACGCAGCCAAAAGATAAGCCCCAGCAAGAGCGGCAGCAAGGTAATCGCCTGCTCGTAGGCGCCCAACGCCAGCAGATAGAGCAGCACGGCAAGCAGCAGGCAGTCCCAGCGTCGGCTCCGCAACCCGATAAGAAGGCAATAGAGGCTCCAGATGCTCAAAGCGGTCATCAGCAAGGCGGTGCGCGATGGCACCCAGCTGATAAGGCGCTCATACTCGGTGCCCATCAGGCGATGGAATCCCCATAGCATGGCGCCCACCGCCAGCACCCATTGCCATCGCCACGCCCTTGCGAGCATTTGAAAACCCTCTCCTTGAGGTTCCTCCTGCGCGCTTGGGGAACCCACTCGATTCGGTTCCCCTCGCAAAGCGGGAGCCACCTGCAGGAGGGGGGCGAACCGAATCATGAGGGTGATAAGCACCAGCCCCATCACGAACCACCAATCGGACCAGCCATCGAAAAGCGCGGTCAACCCCGTTTGCTGGAGGCTGAACATGAGGGCGCTGAGGCTGGCGAGCGCGTCGGCGAGAGGAAAACCTATCTGACGGGCAAACGCGCGCACCGCCCCCATCAATCCCAGCGCGGTCGCCACCATCAACAGCCAATTTGTGAGCCGATAGCCCCACGCCCGCTCGCCATAGAGCGTGTAGTCCAGCACCAGCGAAAGGCAGGTGATGGGGCGGTAGAAGCCGTTCTCCAGAAACCAATCACCAACAAACCATCGCCCTGCGCCCGACAGCCCACCTGATGCCCGCATCGCATCCAACATCACGGCGGTATCGCTGTCGGCACGCAACGGTACTGCCACAAACACTTGAGGCAAAACCAGCAGGTGCAACCCCAGCACAAGAGCGAGGGACACACCCACAAGCACGCCTCGCCCACTATTTGCCTTTAAAGAAATTTGCGTTTTTCTCAATATAGTGGCGCCATTCAGGTGGGACCTCCGTGTCGGCATAAATGGCGTTCACAGGGCACTCCGGTTCGCACAAACCGCAATCGATGCATTCATCGGGATGGATATAGAGCTGGTCTTCGCCCTCGTAGATGCAGTCGACGGGGCAGACCGCCACACAGGACTTATCTTTGACACCGATGCACGGCTCGCAGATGACATAGGGCATTGATCCATCTCCTCCTGTCCCGATTATACCCGCTATCGGCTCTTTTCGATGGCTTGCTCCAGGTCTTCCAGCAGGTCCTCCGCATCTTCCACTCCGACCGAGAGTCGGATGAGCGCGTCGGTGATGCCGATGCGGGCACGCTCTTCAGGTGGGACGGAGGCGTGGGTCATCGTGGCGGGGTGGCACATCAGCGATTCGACGCCGCCCAGCGATTCGGCAAGGGTGAAGAGGCGTGTGCTGGAGAGGAACCGCATGGCGCGCTCCACTCCGCCGTGCAACTCCATCGTCACGATGCCGCCGAAGTCGCGCATCTGCTGGCGCGCCCGTGCATGTCCGGGATGGGTCGGCAAGCCCGGATAGCGTACCTGCTTCACTTCGGGATGCTGCGCGAGGTACTCGGCGATACGACGCGCGTTCTCGCAGTGCTTTTCCATCCGCAGGGCAAGCGTTTTGATGCCCCGCAACACTAAGAAGCAGTCGAGCGGTCCGGGCACCGCGCCCGCCGCGTTTTGATAAAACTTGAGCTGCTCATAGAGCGCGCCGTCACGCAGGCAGAGCGCGCCCCCCACCACATCGGAATGCCCACCCAAATACTTCGTGGTGGAATGCACCACGATATCGGCGCCGAACTCGAACGGCTGCTGCAGGTAGGGCGTGGCGAAGGTGTTGTCGACCACCACCCGCGCACCATGTGCATGCGCCAACTCGCACACTGCCCGCAAATCGACAATCGTGAGCATGGGGTTGCTGGGTGTTTCGACCCAGAGCAGCTTGGTGTTGGGGCGGAAGGCGCGGCGCAACGCGTCGAGGTCGTCGCCATCGGCATAGGTGAACTCGATGCCATACTTCGCCCACACCTGCTCGAAGAGGCGATAGGTGCCGCCGTATAAATCGCGTGTCGCCACCACATGGTCGCCCGGTTGGAGCAGGCTCAGCACCGCATTTTCGGCTGCCAGCCCACTGGCGAACGCCAGCCCATACTCTACACCCTCCAGCGACGCCAGGTTGCGCTCCAGCACGGCACGGGTGGGATGATCCGAACGGGAATATTCGTATCCCTTGTGCTGCCCCGGCGCCGATTGCGCGTAGGTAGAAGTCAGATAGACAGGCGTCATAATGGCGCCCGTAGCCGGATCGGGCTCAACGCCCGCGTGAATCGCTTTGGTTGCGAAACGCATTAAGCACCTCCAGAGTTAACTTGGCAGGTTTAAGGTTGGTTGGGCAAGCCGAGCAGATGCGCCAGCGTGTGCACCAGGTCATATTTGGTCAGCACCTCGTACTGACCTCCTTCGACAGGCACCAGCACGGCGGTCTCACGGCTAATCAGGTCGGTTAGCTCATCGAGGTAGGTGTCAGGCGAGACGGTGGGGAACGGCGGGGTCATCACCTCGCGCACCACATACGCTTGCAGGTCGTGCCCCTGCAGCACCATGCGCATCAAGGTATCCTCCAGAATTGACCCCACGGGCACGCCCTGCTCCATCACGGGCAGCTGCGACACATCGTGCGCTTCCATCCGCTGGAACGCGGTGAGCAGCGTATCTTGCGGGCTGACCGTCAGCAGTTGGCGCACAGCACCGCGCCGACGCTTGGCATCGACCAAATCGCGTGCGGTCAGCTTGACCCGCGGCTCGTAGCAGCGATGCTCGCGCAGCCAGTCATCGTTATAGACCTTGTTCAGCACCCGCATGCCCGAATCGGGCACGATGAAGACGATGAGGTCGTTCTCGGTGGCGTGACGGGCGACTTCGAGCGCGCCGTAGAGCGCGGCACCTGCCGAGCCGCCCGCGAAGATGCCCTCCTCGCGTGCCAAGCGGCGTGCCCACAAAAAGCAGTCGCAATCGCTGACCCGAATCACATCGTCCAGCACCGAGAAGTCCATCGTGGAAGGAAAGATGTCCTCGCCAATGCCCTCCACCAGATAGGGATGCGCCTCCACCACCTTGCCGTGATGGAAGTAATCGTAATAGACGGAGCCAACGGGGTCGACGCCAATCACCTTGATATGGGGGTTGCGTTCCTTGAGGTAGCGTCCCGCGCCCGAAATTGTGCCACCTGTGCCCATGCCAGCGACCAGATGCGTGATACGCCCCTCTGTATCCTCCCAGATTTCGGGACCCGTGGTCAGATAGTGTGCCTCTGGGTTCGCGGGATTATCATACTGGTTCACGAAGAAGGCGTTGGGAATTTCCTGCGCCAGCTTGCGTGCCACGGAGTAGTAGCTGCGCGGGTCATCCGGTGGCACCGCCGTCGGGCAGACAATCACCTCGGCGCCCATCGCCTTGAGCATGTTAATCTTCTCGCGCGATTGCTTGTCGGTGGTGGTGAAGATGGTGCGGTAGCCGCGCAAAGCCGCCACCATCGCCAGCCCCATTCCGGTGTTGCCGGAGGTGCATTCGACAATCGTGCCACCCGGCTTCAATTTGCCTTCACGCTCCGCCTGCTCGATCATGCGCAGCGCGATTCGGTCCTTCACGCTTCCGCCAGGGTTCATGAACTCCAATTTCGCATAGATAGCGGGCTTCAGATGGCGCGTGATGCGCTGAAGGCGCACCAGCGGTGTTCGTCCAATCGCATCCAGAAGGCTCTCATATCGCATGGTTTCACCTGCCTCGTTGCATGTTGCCACACCGCATCCCCTTTATTATAGCCCATTTCGGCATGCGAGCGCCGTCGGAGGGTTGGAGAGGGGGGCAAGGTTCCATCCACAACGGGCGGCGAGCCGGGGCGTTTCATCTGGAGCAGGTAAGCGTCGTCAGGGGCAGGCAGAGGGCAAAGCAGGTGCCCTTGCCCAACTCGCTTTGCACATGGATATGCCCACCCATCTGCTGGATGATGCCATGCACCGCTGCCAAACCCAAACCCGTGCCCCGTCCCACCGGCTTGGTGGTGAAGAAGGGTTCAAAGATATGGGGCAGCACCTCAGGGGGGATGCCGACGCCTGTGTCGATGACCTCCAGCACCACGCGCAACTGCCCTTCAGGTAGGAGCGCCAACTCGTCGTGATAGGGGCAATCATAGCGGCGGTAGAGCCGCAGGGTGAGGGTGCCCCCATCGGGCATCGCGTCGCGAGCGTTCGTCACCAGATTGAACAGCACCTGGGTCATTTGCTCCGGATCAGCGTGCAGCGTGCCCACCTCCGGCTCAATATCCAGCATCAATTGCACATTTGCAGGTAGCAGGCGTCGCAGCATCTCCCCCATCTCGGCAAGCCACTGGCTGAGGTTCAGCGGGACGGGATTGCGCAACTGACGGCGGGCATAGGCGAGCAGCTGGCGCACCAGTTCCGCGGCGCGCTCGCTTGCCTGGATGACACCCTCCAGATAGCGGCAGACCCGCTCATCATGCGTGCGTTCCAGCGCCAGCTCGGCATAGCCCACGATGGCGGTCAGCAAGTTATTGAAATCGTGTGCCACTCCACCTGCCAATCGCCCGACGCTTTCCAGCCGCTGGGCAGCTGCCAGCTCCTCTTGCAGGCGACGCAACTCGGTGATGTCCGTCTGCACGCCCCATGCCCGCACCAGATGCCCCTGCTCGATTACGCCCACCGCGCTGTTGAGGAAGCGACGCTCGTTGCCCGCCCGATCGCGCTCCACTGTCTCCACATGCTCAAGACGATAACCGTTCTGAATGAACTGACGGAACATCGCCTCGTTTAGCGGATGCGGCAGCATCAGGCGGTCGCTCAACCGTGTGCCGATAATCTCTTCCGGTCGCTCGAAGCCGTACATGCGGGCATGGGCGGGATTACACTCGGCAAGGTAGCCGTAGCGGAGCATCCACTCAATCTGCTCCTCAATAGGCAAGTCGATGGGGATAGGACGCTCCGATTCGTAGCACCAAATACCCTCGCTGGCAAGCTGGAGAAAGGTGCGGTATCGTGCCACCTGCTGCTCCAGCTCTGCAATGCGTGCCTGTTGCTCCTGCGCTCGGCTCCGTCGTGTCCGTTTCGCCATACGCATCCCTCACGAGCCACCCAACAAGGATGATTCGCTATGAACCGCTCGATCTCCTCCACACAAGCTTCCCGCGCTGCCGACGCCAGGCAAACCCTGCCGACACCAGCAGGGTGATGCCCGTGATGGGCAAGACAAACATCAACATGGCGTCGCTGTAAAGGGGGAGCGCGTCATGCTCCGTCGCCTTCAGCACCAGATAGGTGACATAAGCCAGGTAATAGCCCACAAAGAGCGCGCCCTCCCAACGGTTGATTTCAAAACCATTGAAGAACACGGGCAAGCAAGCCACCGCCACCGCCAGCATCACCCAGCCATCGAAGTGCAGCACGGCAGGCGCCACATCAAGCCCCTTCGGCGAAACCACCACGCTGATACCAATCACCGATAGAATGTTGAAAATGTTGCTGCCCACCACATTCCCCACGGAAATATCCCGCTCACCGCGCAGGCTCGCAATCACCGAAGTCGCCAACTCAGGCAGCGATGTGCCCGCCGCCACAATTGTCAGCCCAATCACCAGCTCGCTGACGCCCAACGCCCGTGCCAAGCTCACCGCACCCCGAATCAACCACTCAGACCCCACCACCAACCCCGTTAGCCCACCCACAATTAGCAGCCCCATCTGGATGAGCGACGCGGCATGCCGTGTCGCTACACGGGCAACCTGCTCATACTCCTGCAACTCCTCTTCCAGTTCGGGCTCCTCCCGCGCCGTCCGCACCATCCAATAAAGATAGCCCGCAAAAACCACCACCAACACCCCACCATCCACGCGCGAAAGCCGACCATCATAACACAGCCCCAGAAAAAGCAGCGAAACAAAAATCATAAAGGGCACCTCGAACTTGATCAGCCGAAGGTGAATCGCAAGGGGCGACACCACCGCCGAAAGCCCCAGAATCAGCAGAATGTTCACAATATTACTGCCCACCACATTGCCCACCGCAATATCGGGTTGCCCCTTGAAAGCAGCAAGAGTGGAGACTGCCAGCTCAGGCGCACTGGTGCCAAATGCAACCACGCTCAGCCCTATCACAAGGGGCGAAACCCCCAACGCCGCCGCCAGCCGCGACGCGCCGCGCACCAGCCCTTCACCACCGGCTATCAGCAACACCAGACCCGGCACAATCAACAGCGCTTCGCCCACTGCCGCCTCCTATATACCATACAACCGTTCAGCGTCCCTCATAAAAGAACGCCATCAGCAGCAGCAACACCACACCCAGCATCATCACCAACGCATAAAAACGCACCGAACCGCTCTGCAACGCACGCACGCCATGCCCCAACTCGCGCACCAACACTCCCACCAAATCCACCAAACCGTCAACGATCCCCTCAACGAAAATGCTCACCACCCATGCCAACGCCCCCCCAACCCGAAGCCCAAGCCAACGCATCGCCCCATCATAACCCCACTGCCGATGCAAAACACCCCACAAGCCCTCCAAGCGCGCCTCGCGCGGCGGCATACCAGCCCAATAACGCCACACACCGACCCCCAACCCCAAGCATGCCGCCAGCAACGCCACCACCGCCACGAACCCTTTGCCCCCCTCCCACGCCACCGTTTCCGCCCGAAGATGTACGGGAGCAGCAGCGGGCAGCAAAAACGCTTGGATGGCATGCTCGCTCGGCAGCACCCAGCCGAACAAAAGCGACCCCAACGCCAGCACCACCAACACCCCTAACACCACCCAATACCGCTCACGCTCGGCATGCACCTCATCCGCAGGCGGAGCGAAAAAGACCAGCCACACCAAACGCATCATATACAACGCCGTCAAAAACGCTGTCCCCACCCCAACCCAAAACAAGAGGGGCATCCACTCCACCAAACGACTGCTATACACACTTAGCAGAACCGCCTCCTTCGACCAATAACCCGAAAACGGCGGAAAACCGCTGATAGCCAGCAGCCCAACCACCATCGTGGCAGCGGTGAGGGGCAAAGCACGACGCAACCCCCCCATCCCCCGTATGTCCCCCCGATGATGCAACGCTATCAGCACCGAACCCGCCCCTAAAAAGAGCAACGCCTTGAAAAACGCATGCGTGACCACATGGAACATGCCGACCCAGAACGCCCCCACCCCACATGCCAGAAACATATAGCCCAGCTGGCTCACCGTCGAAAACGCCAGCACCCGCTTGATGTCCGTCTGACCCAGCGCGACGCTCGCCGCAAAAAGGGCGGTGAATGCCCCCACCACCGCCACCACCAGCATCGCCACAGGCGCAATCTCAAACAACGGATGCAAGCGCACCACCAAATAAACACCTGCCGTAACCATCGTGGCAGCGTGGATGAGCGCCGACACGGGTGTTGGACCCGCCATCGCATCTGGAAGCCAAAAATAAAGCGGCAACTGTGCCGATTTCCCCACCGCCGCCAAAAAGAACAACAATGCCACCAAAGTCGCCAACCCACTCCCCACCCCTAACACCTCCGCCGCACGCGCCTTAATCGGCTCAAAGGAGAGCGTCCCAAACACCACCACCACGATGAACATCCCCAACAAAAAGCCCAAATCCCCGATACGGTTCACAATAAACGCCTTGTTCGCCGAATCGGTGTTGTATTTCCATTCGGCGTTCCGATAGAAATAGCCAATCAACAAATAACTGCACAGTCCCACTCCTTCCCAACCGATAAACATCACCAGCAGATTGCCCGCCAGCACCAGCACCAGCATGAAGAAGATGAAGAGATTAAAATAGGTGAAGAAGCGTGGGTAATCGTCATCGTCCGCCATATAGCCCGTGGCATACAAGTGGATAAGCCCGCCAACGCCAGTCACCACCAAACACATCAACACCGAAAGCGGGTCAATGAGAAACTCAAACGGCACCTGCAGTTGCCCGACGGCGAGCCAGTCGGCAAAAGAAGAGGTGGCGTGGCGTGCCGCATCAGGCAGTTTGAGCATGGCTTGCAGCAGCTGCAGGCTCAAGACGAACGCGCCGAACACCACGCCCGTGCCGATGGCGCCCACCAGCCATTTGCCAGCACGCACACCCAGCACACGCACCAGCGTCCCGCCCAGCAGTGCATGGAACACAAAACCGGCGAACGGCAGCCCCAGGATGAACGGTACCAGCTCTACGGGCAACCTGTGCATCTCCATCGCCCTGATTATACCTGCCCAAAGCAAAAGCCCTCACCCCGTAAGGGGCGAGGGCAAGCAGAATGGTATAGGCAAAACACTTACTGACAGTTGCCCGGGTTATTCCGATTGGGGCAGTTGCGGCACCATGTGCCGTCGGCACGCTTCGCCGCAACACCCCACAGGTTGAACTGACCCTGATAGGGACCCGGTTCGCCCACATCATAGAGCTTCACTGTCCTGCCATCCCAGGTGGTGACCGTATTGTTAGGAGGCTGGCGCAGCTTGCCCTTCACGGTGCGGGCATGCCCGTCCACAAAGTTCGCGGGTGCCAGCTCGTTATGCCGTGCCTGCAAGTAGGACTGAATCGTGGGCGGCGGTCCGAGAGTCCCGTCATACAACATGGAGGTCTCCACGGGGAACTCGATCTGCGCCATCGAAACAGGGGGATTGGCTGCCAGCAAACCCGGTACATTGCCGTTCTCGAATACACACCAGTTGAAAATGTACCCCGTGTTCCGAAAGCCCGTGATAGAGCACACAGGCACACCGAACTGCCCAAAACTCCCCACCACATCGAATCCCTGCCGATCCGAAGGGCAAATGAGGATGTCCGTATTCTTTAATGTACGGAAACATGGCGTTGAAGAGCGTGAAGATGCAGGGTGAATTGTTCTGGACGGTCAAATAGATACTGAACGGGAAGCGCTCGTCGTAGTCCTGCACATATTGCATAGCCGCCAGAGCAAGGTTCTTCATGTTGCTCATACACTGGGTCTGACGCGCTTTTTCACGCGCCTGTGCAAACACGGGGAATAGGATCGCCGCCAGGATGGCAATAATAGCGATCACAACGAGCAACTCAATCAAGGTAAAGCCTGTTCGCCGTTTGTCCATAGTGCCTCCTCCAAAGAGATTATACCGCAACTTTTGTGCCATTCCCTATTCCCTAACGCGCTTTAGGGAGGGTCCCCCTATCTCTCTTTTGGTGCGGATGTGCCATAATATAAGGGTGGGTAAGCGATGGCGATAGAGAGCGGGCGTCGGATTGGAACCAGCCTGACGGAACGGATGCTGGCACCCGTGAGCTGGACCCAGCAAGGCGTAGCACGCCTGTTGGGCTGGTTCAATCAGGAGCGGTGGACTAACCTGCTGACTATTTTGGGATTGGTGCTGGGCAACCTTGCGATTCTGCTTTTTCTGGTGCAAGGTCAGGATAACCGCGCCATCGCGTTTGTTATACTGGCATTGATCGCGCCCTTAGCCTTTCTGATTCCTGAGTTGAGTATTGTGGCGTTCATCAGTGCAGGGGCTGGACTGTTCGTGAACGCAATGTATTTTGCTGCTGGTCCTGGGGGCGGTACAGGGGAGCGCACTTTGATTCTGACCTTCTTAGGGATTCTGAGTGCACGAGCGCTTTACGAGTATGTCCGCACACCTGCTTCACAGCGTCCAAGGCTGCTTTCATGGTTTACTATCATTTTTTTGCTATTTTGGACATACTATATGACACATGTATTAATCATCTATCTATTCCACTATAATGCACCTTCCACTGATCCTCTTGAAGCAGTTTTTGGCTTTGATACTCGAGGAATTTTTCGCTATTTTGATTATCACATGATATGGGTTGGCATCTTTCCTTTAATTATTTTGTTGCGCGACTATCGGCGTGCCCGCCGTGTATTGATGTTGTTAGCCATTGTTGTTGGCATAGGTATTTTAGGTATTGTATGGGATTACATTTCTCCACTGCCTGACTTTTTCAAAATATTGCTTCAGCTGCGTGCGGCAGGGGAGACAGAGGAGGGCTACCGCATCCGAGATCCCGCTTCGCTTTACCTCATCCTTGTTGGTTTCTTTGCGGCGTTGTACGCGCTTGGTTATGCGCGCGGAATCCGCAACATCCCATTAATGGTGTATATTGCGCTCTCGCTTTTTGTGGTGCTGATTACAAAGAATCGCGCTTTGTGGATGGGCATGATGGTCTTCGCACCTTTTGCCCTGTTGTGGAAGCCCCCCTCCGTATTATTGCGACAGGCATGGCTGTTTGGGGCAGCGGTAATTGTTTTGCTTGCCCTGATGCTGCATCCCCGCTTGAACGAGTTAGCAAGCAATGCTGTCGCAGAAGCGTTGCAGCGCTGGTCGCGCAACTATGCCTATGGCGGTGATCCACGCTTAGATCCCTCTTATCAGAAGCGTGTTCGTGAGTACGAAGCCTTTACCTTTCACTGGGAGCGCCTCACCCCTTTGGAGCGTCTTTTTGGAATGGGATTGGAGGCTCGCTACAAACATTACACCTCGCTGGCAGATCTGGGTTATCGAGGACCTCGCTTTAAACGGCTCTACTTCGAAAAGGTTTATATGCACTTTTCATGGGTAGCGCGGATGCACCATATAGGCTATGTGGGAATTACGCTGTTGTGGCTGACACTGGTGGGTTTTCTTCTGCGTGCCGCGGTCGTCTTTCTCAGGACACAGGATATCGTGTGCCGTGCCCTGCTGGTAGGAGTGGCAGGCAGTACGATTGGCTTACTTGCTTTCGATGTGCTCCATCAAACCCTTCGTACAAGCACGGCGATTCCAGTCATCATGCTGTGGTCGCTTGCTGAAGTGATCCCTCATTGGCAGCGCAGTGGGCAACTGCCAACCATGCCTGAAATGCATTCGGATGAGGTATAATAGGATTGTAGCTGTTGGGGGTACGAATAAAATGGCTTCCCAAGAACCTTTGGTGAGCGTCATTGTACCAGTTCTGAATGAAGAGCGGACTATTCTGGAGCTGCTGGAGCGGCTTCGGCGCGCACCCTTTCGAAAAGAGATTATCGTGGTCGATGATGGCTCCACTGATAAAACTCCTGAAATCTTAGCCACGCAGTCAGATATTATTGTGGTGCGTCATGAGACGAATCGGGGTAAAGGGGCTGCCATTCGCACCGGACTGAACTACGCATCTGGCGAAATCGTGATTATTCAGGATGCCGACTTGGAATATGACCCTGATGAAATCCCTAAGGTCATCGAACCCATTATTCGGGGTGAAACCCCTGTTGCCTACGGCTCCCGTTTTATTCGTGGATTGCCACCAGATATGCCCTGGCCCAATAAGGTGGCAAATGTGGTTCTTGCGTGGACGGTACGCTTACTGTTTGGCTATCCATTGACCGATGAAGCAACCTGCTACAAAGCTTTTCGCACCGATCTACTGCGCTCCCTGAATCTAAGGTGTGAACGGTTCGAGTTCTGCCCTGAGGCAACAGCCAAAGTGCTGAAACGCGGTATTAAAATCCGTGAGGTGGAGCTAACCAACTATCGCCCACGAACCAAACGAGAGGGGAAGAAAATTCGCTGGACCGATGGACTGGAAGCCATCCAGACTCTCATTCGTTATCGCTTTCGCGACTGAGTCAGATGCCAGAGTTGCCGAATCTGGGTGGCGCCAACCACCGTTACGGGTATCGAAAAGGGGAACAGCTGGAGCCGATATCGGGCACTGCCCGCCCAACCTGCTGTAAGGGTAAAATAGAGAGCGATGATCAGGAATAAACCGAGATACCACCGCCATTCGCGCCAACAGAACATACCCCACAAACCTGCTGCAAGCAAAATTAGATAGATGAGATGATATAGCCTGAACTGCAACCTATCCATCCCGCTCCGCTTCCACCAAGTAGGCGCGGTTCTCGACGAACCAGCTGTGAACCAGAAACGATAGATACCGCGAGCAATCTTGGAAAGAACCTTCGTTGGATTTTTCTGAACATGCTCCCACACGAGCGCGCGATAATAGCGCCCTCGCTCAAATAGGTCACGATAGGGATCAAGCCCGTCTTGCTGCATCCGAGCAAAAGCTTCCATAAAAAGTGGTTCCCGGCCCTCCGAAAGCTCCCTCGAACCGCCTTGCACCGCTGCTATCATGTGTAGCAGGTGAATCTCGCCAGAAAGCGTAAGCTTCCAAGTATGGTAATAAACCCGATTATAAAGTAACCAAGGCACTATTACCACCATAACGCCCAGTCCATAGCTGCCTATCTGCACAGCACGCTCACGCCATGGGTTTTGAGCTATTAAAAGAAAAAGAACTGGCAGGAATGCTAAGTAAAGCATGCTTGCTCTTATCAGTGCTGCAATCCCAATCACTAAACCCAGAAACAAAAGCCAGGAATTCTTTAAATGAGATTGCTTTTTTTGATGAAATAAGTGCGCCAAAAGCCAGAGGTTCACTGTCATTAGAAAAAGAAACGGAATCTCCGACAATACCTGAACACCATATTCCAGCAAGAGAGGATTAAAAGCGTACACGCTACCGCCAACAGCGACAGCAAATGAATTGCCAAAAAGTTTCTCCACTGCCTGCATGGTTAGCCAACACCCAACTATATTCAGTATCACCTGAACGACTAAAATGTATAAAGGGTGCATTCCGAAAAAACGATAAACTAACAACATCAGAAGCGGATAGCCGGGGGGACGATTGGTGAGCGCGTGGGCAACCTCGGGACGCTGCGGAAGAATTTGGAACAATTCTTCCGGTCGATACCCATACTGCATGAAGGTCACCGCCACAAGATGATAGGAGCGCGTGTCAGGATTAGGAGGGTGATTGAGGATTCGATGAATCTCATCACGCCAAGGCGCGTACCCGATGAACCAAAGCAAATTAAGGATTATGCACAGCGTCAGCAATGACCATTTGAGTTTCATCATGGCAAATTGTTATATCCTCCCTTGAGTATGGTTGAGCAGAAGCTGGAGATATTGCTTGGCGACGCGCTCCTCATGGAATTGCCACAGCCACTCCTCAGGCACAAGAGGGGCGTCACCGTTCAGCACGCGCAGGATAGCATCTGCCATCGCCTGCACATCGCCCACGGGCACCAGGTGCCCATATTTGCCGTTATCCAGGATGTCCTCAGGTCCGCTGGGGCAATTCGTGCTGACCACAGGGCAGCCGCACGCCATCGCCTGAATCAGCACATTGGGCAACCCCTCATATTCAGAGGGTAGCACGAAGACTGCTGCCCGCCGCATGTAAGCGAAGGGATTCTCCACAAAGCCCGGCATGCTCACTTGATCGGCGATGCCCAGTTGATGTGCCAATGTCTCCAGTTCGGCGCGTAGGGGTCCTTCACCCAACAGCACCAGCCGCGCCGGACGGTTCGCTCGCACAAGGGCAAACGCTTTCAGCAAGGTGGCAAATCCTTTATGGGGATAAAAGCGCCCCACTCCCAGCACTACAGGGGGCTGCCCCGGAGCAAACCACGGATGATCCACGGGCTGATCACGCAACTGGAGCAATCGTGCGGTATAGGAGGGGTTATAAATCAACACGATCCGCTCTCTCGGCACCCGCGTGGTATGGTAGAGATCGCGTTGTACACCCCTTGAAACAGCCACCACCCAGTCTGCGTAAGGATAGCAAAGCTTTGTGCTGAGCCGCTCAATGATTCGATCCTTCGGGGGAAGTGCGCTACGCACCCGCATAGAGGGCGTATTGGCTTCACGCACGACCACGCTGGCTTTTGTGCGCACCAGCCGCGCCGCCAGTATATTCAGCATGTTCGGGTAGGGCAAGCTGGACAGGATGCCGACCGGGCACTCCGTACGCAGGTAGTGTACAAGCGGCACAAAGCACTGTACCATGCGCGCCTTCCGGAGATCGATGAGGTTGACCTTCGTGGATACCTCCGATAGATAAACTCCTATTTTGTTCCTCAGCAGAAAATCCACTTGATGCCCCTGCTCGGCAAACTGATTGGCAAGAGTCACCATCACACGCTCTGCCCCGCCACCCTCCAGACTCGAAATGAAAAGTGCGACCTTTGCCATCAGCTATAATATACCACAGAGGACGGCTTGTTGCACACAGCCAGTAGAGGTGAATTGCAGGTTGCGGGCAGCGATGAAAAGGGACCGCTGGACAGTCCCAAGATTGATGCCAACGCCGTGCGTCCCTTGGAGGGTATACTTCCAAGCGGTGGTCGCGCTAAGCGGGGAGCTGGCGGTTCCCTGTACCTGCAACCCGCCATAGCAGGGCTGAACTCCGGCTCGCGGCGCGTCCCCTGTGCGAAACGGAGGTGGGTGCCCGTGTTGAGGATCGGGACCCGCGCAACGAGGGGTCGGTGAACCCCGCCAGGCCCGGAAGGGAGCAACGGTAAGTCGATCCCCCGTGTGCCGCGGTCATCCCGGTTGGAGCGGAACGCTCACCTTACGCCGTGGAGGGGCACGACAACAGCCGGTGCGCGACCACCTTACTCACACCGATGCTATCGCGCAGCGTAGTGGTCGCAGAAAAAGGTATTGTAGCTGCGTCGCAGCCGTTAGCGGTCAGCGCGGGGCTCTCTATCCTGCGTCAGGGTGGCAGCGTTGTTGATGCCGCCATCGCGACTTCTGCGGTGCTATGTGTGGTGGAGCCGTGGGCGAGCCATCTCGGCGGTGATGCGTTCGTCATCCTGTATGATGCGGAGCGTCGCCAAACTTGGGCACTGAACGGCTCCGGCGCCGCACCCGCTGTTGCCAAGCCCGAAGGCTTCCCAAATGGCATCCCCCTACGCGGCATCAGTGCAGCCACCGTGCCCGGGCTCGTTGACGCTTGGGCACGGCTCCACGCGCTGGCTGGCAAGCTGCCCTTCACCCGCCTGCTGGAACCAGCGATTGAGTACGCACGGGACGGGTATCCAATTAGCCCGCGCAAAGAGACCATCTGGCGCAACGCAGCCCGCAGTCGCGAGCTGCGCCCTGTGCTGAGCGCCCTGCTCCATCAAAGCCAACCGCCCCGCGCGGGCGAGCGCGTGCGCTGCCCCGACCTGGCACGCACCCTTCAACAAATCGCTGAAGGCGGACGCGAGGCTTTCTATAAGGGTGAAATCGCCCGCCGAATCGTCGAGTTCTGCCGACAGCAAGGGGGTTGGTTCGAATTCGAGGATTTAGCCGCTCACGCATCGGAGATACGCGAACCACTGCAGGTCAATTACCGCAACTTCACGGTGCATGCCCAGCCACTCGTCTCGCAGGGCATCATCCTGGCGGAAGCGCTGGCTATTCTGGACGGGGTCAAGTTGCAAGAGATGGCACCTGCTGACCGCATCCACTGGATGGTGGAAGCTATCAAGTGCGCTTTTGCGGACCGGTGGCACTACCTGGGTGACCCGCGCACCACGCCCGACCGAACCCGTGCCCTGCTTGCACCCGAGTTCATCATCAACCGGCGTGAAGCCATTCAGCCCTCGCGAGCGCAAACTGTCCCGCTGCCAGGCACCCTGGGTGAGACCAACACCACTTACTTCTGCATCGCCGATAAAGCTGGCAACGCTATCTCCTTTATCCAGAGCGTCTATCACCCGTTCGGTTGTGGCGTGGTGATCGAGGGCACCGGGATTCTGCTTAACAATCGCATGCGTGGCTTTAGCCTCAACCCACAAAGCCCGAACTACCTGCAGCCTGGCAAGCGCCCCATCCACACCCTTAATGCCTACCTGGTTACGCGCAGAGGTGGCGTGGCGTTTGTTGGCGGCACACCAGGGGGCGACATCCAGGTTCAAACGAATCTGCAGGTCATTTCGCACCTAATCGATTTTGGTTGTGACCCCCAAAGCGCGATTGAGCAACCGCGCTGGGCGTGGCAGCCCACCCAAAGCACAGAACCCTCGCCCGGCACCCTCAGCGTCGAAGTGCCCCCGGTGGAACGCGAGCTGTGGAACGCCATTATCGATGAATTGCGCAAGCGTGGACATAGCGTCCAGGCAAATGAATATGGCACCCATCCCAGCGCTGTCCAAGTCATTCAGCGATTGGGCGATGCCTGGTGCGCTGGCTCCGATCCGCGCACCGAGGGTCTGGCAGCAGGTTTTTAGTCCAGCCAGCGCACAGGTATAATCCAGAGGCGACAAGCATGCAGGAGGGAAGTCGGGTAGAACGGGATGTGACGATTGCACTGCCGTGGGTGGTGCATGCCCTTCGATGCCAGCGACGCTGGCTGCTGGGCGGGTTGCTGGTGGGTATTTTGCTGGGGCTGGCGATTGTGCTCCTCGCGCCCAAACGCTACGATGCCACCGCTCAAGTGCTCATCGATGCACCCAGCGCTATGCCCAGCATGGGCGGGCTGACCATGATACTGGGCGGAGGCAATCCCGATGTGGAAACGCAGCGCCAAGTGCTGGAATCGCGCTCCGTGCTGGAACGGGTGCAGAAGCGACTGGGCTACAACGAACCCTATCGCGATTTCAGCCGACGCTTCCGCACCCAAGCCATCCGCAACGCCTCCGTGATTGAGCTAAGCGCCTCCGACAACACCGCGGAGAAAGCGGCACGGCTCACCAACACCTGGGCAGAAGAGTATATGCGCTTCGTGCGCGAATTGTATGACCAGAATCCAAGCAACCTGTTAGCCAAGCTCTCGCGCGAAATCGAGGCACAGGAGAAGCGACTCGCTGAGTTAGACCAGCGTCTGGTGCGATTTCTTCAGCAGAAACAACTCGTTGCGCCCGACCAGGAATTGGCAAAGGGCATGGAGAAGTACGCCGACCTGGTCGCGCAAGTGCGTGAGCAGCGCGGCAAAGAGCTGGCACTAACGCGCCAGATTGTGGAGCTACGCGCCCAACTGAGCCAGCAGCCCGTCGTGGCAGACCTCAGCCGCACCATCGCCATCCCGCCCGAAGTGCAGGAGCTGAACAAAAAGATTGCCGAGCTCCAGATTCGGCGTAGCGAGTATCAACCCGATTCACCGGAGGCACGCGCGCTGGATATTCAGATTGCCCAGGCGCAGCGCGAGCGTGCCCGCTTCCTGCAAAAAGCGGTGGATGGCGAGTTCAAATTACTGGCACGACAAGAGACCGTGAACCCTATCTATCAGCAGTTGATGCAAGCATTACTAACTGCTGAAGTGGAGCGCGAGGCGGTGCGTGCCACCGTGCGCTATCTGGAGGGTCAGCAGGCGCAGCTGGAGGCGCGCTTCCGCAAAGTGCCTGCCCTGATGGCAGAGTACGGCGCTTTACGGCGCGAACAGGAGGTGGCGCAGACCCTCTGGGCAGAAAAAATCAAAGCCTACGAGCAGGCACGCGCGCAGCAACTCATCGGGCGTGTCTCCCCCGTGCTGTTGGAGCCTTCCTTCCCGCCCGATTTCCCCGCCTTTCCCCGCCCTGTGCTGACCACCAGCCTTGCCACTATGCTGGGCTTGATGGTCGGGTTGATTCTGGCTCTGGTTCAGGCGTGGCGCGAGCGACGACTGCGCACCCGCTGGGATGTGGAACGGCTGCTGGGCGTGCCCGTGCTGGCGGAGCTGCAGCCCGCTGCATTAAGCCCGCAGCAGCTCCAGTTCCTGCTGTGGAGCCTGCGTGCGGTTGGTGGGGGCGAGCAGTGGCACACCGCTTTGGCACTGCCCCTGCAGACCACTCCCGGCACCAAGCAGGTGGCACAGGCCCTCACGATGCAAACAAGTCTCACCAATTCGCCTGTAGAGTCCCTGCAGGAAACCCTGCCACCCCTGCCCGCGGGGGAGGTTGGGAGAGGGAATTTGCCTGCCCCTCCCTCCAACGGCTTGCTGCAAGTGCGCGAAGCGACCGCCAGCTTGAGCGACCTAACGGAAGCCCAGCGGCTCCTGCTGATTGCACCACGCAACCTCGAACTGGACGAGCAGACGCTGCTCATGCTCCAGAATCTGCAGCCCCAGATTGTGGGCGTGATCCTGGTGCAAGAGGAGGTGTCGGCATGAGAACCCTCCTGCTTCTGGCTCTGACTTGTCTGACGAGTCTGTCTTGTCCGACTTGTCTGACGGCTCAAACCCCGCAAACCAGCCCCGAATACACGCTGGACACAGGCGATGTGCTGTCGGTGGTGGTGGTGAACCATCCGGAGTTCAGCAGCGAATATGCCGTACCGCCCGATGGGCGCATCCTCTTTCATGGTGCAGGTGAGCTGATGGTGCGCGGCTTAACGCTCAAGCAGGTGGAAGCATATCTGCGCGAGGCGCTGCGCAAGCGGCTGCGCGAGCCGGTGGTCTCCGTCTCGCTCAAGCAGGCACGCCCGATGCTTGTATTCGTCGAAGGGCAAGTGGGCAAGCCCGGTGCCTATCCTATTCAGCCGGGCTGGCGCGTGTTCGAAGCGATAGCCGCCGCCGAAGGGCTGAAAATCCTGCCCGAACGCGCCGTCGCCCTACTCCTGCGCGAGAACGAAACCATCCCGCTCGACCTCGTGGCGCTCTATCATAAAGGCGACCCCACTGCCAACATCCTGCTACAGCCCGGCGATAAAATCAGCATTCAGCAGCGACAAACCATCCGCGTGTATGTCAGCGGACAGGTTAACATGCCCGGCTTCTATGACCTGGAGCTGGGCAGTGGGGTGGTGCAAGCGATTGCTGCCGCCCAGGGCTACCATCCTGAAAATGCAAGCCTGCGCCGCGCGTTTATCGACCGCAAAGGCAATATTATCCCGGTCAATCTTTATGCCGCCATCGTGGAAGGTCGCCCCGAACAGAACATCCCGCTCCAGGATGGCGACCTGCTGGTGGTGCCGACCAATCTGAGCCGATTTGCTATCGTGGGGCAAGTGGTGCGACCGGGCTATTACCTCATTCCCGAGGGGCGATCGATGCTGCTCTCCGACGCAATTGCGCTTGCAGGCGGCGCCACCGCGCGTGCGCTTACTTCGCGCGTCTTCATCCTGCGCCTTGAGGGGGACGAACTGAAACGGCTCGAAATCCCCTATCAGCGTTTCCTGAAACGCGGTGACCTCGCCGCCAATCCACCTGTGCAGGAGGGCGATGTCATCTACTTGGCAGAAACCAAGCGCCTCGACTACAGCCAAGTGACCTCCGCTCTATCCACCCTCGCCGTGTTGTGGGGTTCCGGCTTGCTTAAAGGACGCTGAACCTGTCCCCTTTTACGGATTTGGCTCTGGATATCGCCCGTTCCACCAGCGATTGTCCTGATAGAGGGGTGCCACAGCACACCACTTTGCATGCCCATCTGCAAACACGAAGTTCGCGCCGTTGCTATGACGCTCATGGGGTAGACACCAACGCCCTGAACTGCAGGGTCTGTTTGGTCCTGTGCCGAATCGGCACGGTGGCAGTAGCGGTGGATCCAACGCATAGCCGTGATTGAAAAGACAATCGGGATTGAGAAAGTCAGCATCATCTGGCTCGTCGTTATCACACAGGCGTGTGCCCGTACCGCGGCTGTCTGCCACCGCAATCATCTGGCTCGGCGTTTCTATCAGGCTTTCCAATACAGGCACATTCCAGCAATCCGTCCGTGAATTGCCAATTAGCATGGCTAAATATCCCGGGGGGAATTGCTCCTGCTGCGCGATACACCTTCGCTTCAGGGGCTATGCCATTAGGGGAACGGTGCATAGCTCCGTATAGTGCGAGCCACTGGGATGCAGCTCGCTCTGCATGAGGCTCAGGTGGGTGGCAGTGAACTGTCCCACAGGCATAGGCGGGAGCTGCGCCACCACCTTTTGCAGGCGTTCCGACACGGTTGATGCCGACAGGCGCCGATCTATCTTGATACGCGCCAGGGTCACATGGGCGTGGAACGGTTTATCTGCCTTGCCGACCAGCTGCTGTTCCAGCATTGCAGCCACCTTCCCCATCGGTTCTGCGCCTGTCTGCGCACCCACCCACAGCACCGCAGGGCGGCGCCAATGGGGAAAGACACCCAGCCCGCTGATAACCACTTCGAAAGGTGCCGTCTGCCGCGCCGCCACCTGCATCGCCTGCTCAATCGCAGGTAGCCGCGCTTCCGACTGCTCACCCAGAAAGAGCAGCGTGAAGTGGAACTTGTCGGGTGCGACCCAACGCAGCGATGGGTCAGGCAGCTGCGCTTTCAACTGTGCTTGCAGCCTGCCCAGCTGCTGCATCACATCGGGCGGGATCAAGATTGCGATAAAGAGGCGCATCCTCCTTTAAGGATACCACGCCATAGCAGGGTGAGGGCGACCTGCGAGGCGCGCCACTTGACCGTCTGCCGATCACCGAGAAACAGGTGGCGCGTCACCAAAGTGCCCGTCGGGTCGCTTAAACCGATGTAGACCAGTCCGACGGGCTTTTCCGGCGTGCCACCGGTCGGTCCTGCGATGCCGGTGATGCCGATGCCCCAGTGGCTGCCCAGCCGGGCACGAACGCCTTCCGCCATCGCCCGCGCTGTCGGTTCACTGACCGCGCCATATTGCGCCAGCACCTCCTGTGGCACACCCAGCTCCTGTTGCTTGACCGCATTACTATAGGCGACGATGCCTCCGACGAACACATCCGAGCTGCCCGGCACCTCGGTGATTCGGTGGCTCACCAGCCCGCCGGTACACGATTCGGCGGTGGCAAGGCTCTGCCCGTGCTCGCGCAACAGGTTCACCACCGCTTGCTCCAGCGTGGTATCGTCTGTGCCATAGATATAGGCGCCGAGACGCTCGCGTACGGTGCGCTCCATCTGGGCAATCATCTGCTCCGCCTCGTCCGTTGAGGGGGCGTGCGCTGTGATGCGCAGATGCACCTCGCCCAGCTTCGCCAACGGTGCAAGGGTCGGATTGGGGCTACGCACCAAATCCTGCACCAGCGCCTCGGCATCGGCTTCCCCGATACCGCTCAGGCGCAGCACACGCGAGCGAATGACCTCACCCTTTGTCCGCTGCGCCAGGAAGGGCACCACCTGCTCCCGCACCATCGGCTCGAACTCGTTCGGGGGTCCTGGCAAGGCAAAAAGCCACTGCCGCTCGCGAGCGATTCGCAAGCCCGGTGCGGTGCCATAGGGGTTCGGGATGGGGGTTGCCGAAGGGGGGCGATAGGCTTGACGCAACTGAGCGGGTGTCGCCTCGCGCCCGCGGGCGGCAAAGAGTTGTTTCAGATGCTCGCCCAGCTCGGGATCATACTCCAACGGCTCGCCCAGCACCTCCGCTATCGCCTCGCGCGTCAGGTCATCTTCCGTTGGACCCAGCCCACCGATGGTAATGACCGCATCGGCACGCGCAAGCGCACTGCGCAGCGCAGCCACGATCCGCTCCCGATTATCCCCAACCGTGGTGCGCCAAAGCACCTGCACCCCAATCGCTGCCAGCTGGCGTGAGAGAAAGGCAGCATTGGTATCCACAATCTGCCCCAGCAACAACTCCGTGCCAATAGAGACAACCTCACAGGTCATTGTCCATAATCAGCCTGCTCCACGATGGCTTCAACCGTGATAACCTTACCCATCTGTTGAGCTGACACCTTAAAAGACCAAGCTTCGAGAGACCTGCATGGGGAACTCGCGGGAATAGGCGAAATTGAAGCCCCCGATGCCCAACCCTGCGGTCCAACCCGTGCGGGAAGCGTAGCCCGAACGGATGCGTAACGGTCCCAGTCGCTGCTCGGTGCCGATTCGCAGCTCGCCGCGCCCCGTGCGGTTGCCCACATCAATAAGATCGAGCGCGAACAGCGTGCCCACCTCCGTTTCGGCAGCGAAGCCCACATGCACCGCACGCCGCATCGGTTGCAACCGAACGGGATTGCCGTTGCGATCCGTTGCATCGAAGCGCACATCGGGTTCGACGGCATTTTCTACCACCAGCGCGATGGTGTAGGGAATGGCGCTTTCGGGTTTCCATATGATGCCGAGATCGACCCCTGTGGTGCGCTTCTCCAGAAAGTCGCGCCCACCCAGCTCGGGTGCGCGTGTCGCCTGGTCACCGGCGCGCAGCGTGTTCCCATCGGCGAAGTAATGCGTGTAGAAGAGGCGCATCGTGCGCACGCGCGCTCCAATCGCCAACTCGCCACCCTGCAACGGCAGGCGAATCCCGCCCATGATGTCGGGCAGGCTGACCGCTGCTATCGCAATGATATCGCCCCTCGAATCGAGGGGGATATTGCTCGGATCACCACTGGTGCGTGCCCAGTTGCGCAGGGAATCGTTCGAGAGAAAGCGCGTCTCCACCACACCCCCCACCGAGAGACCAAAACCGTTGACGATTAAGCCGAAGTCGCCCGTCACGGTCAGCGAGGTGTCCTCATCGGCGAAGCGGCGCAGCCAGCGCGCCCCCTCGTCGATATCGATGGCACTACCCTGCCGCAGTTTGAGCGCGTCGAACAGGTCATTTAGGCTGGCACCTCGCACGCCCACATCGAAACCGCCCATTCCGAGTCGGAAACCACGCACATACGCAATCGCTGCGGGGTTCAAATAGGACTGGGCTGCAGGGTTGCGCAAGAGAGCCAACCCGGCACCGCCCATGCCCCGACTCGCCGAGCCACTGAACGAAAGGTCCGCCCAGCTCAGCGTCAGCATCAACAAGCCCATCAGACCGAGCATGCTCCTTCTCATTGCTATTCCTCCGATCCATGCAATTGCGGCGCACCAGGTATGCCACCTGACTGCGCTTGCACGCTATTATACCCGTCCCTTTAAAGAAGATGGTGCATGAGATGACACAAAAACCGTACGGGCGCGGTTCCCGCACCATAATTCCAAGGGTGCTGCACCCTGATTATAGAGGAGATAGTGTTGGAGACGACGCCGACGGCTGTGCGGTACAATTGCTTGCACATGAGCCATTGGCAGTGGAGGTGGCGGCGGCTACGGGCGATGAGCCTGCAGGAGATGGCGCTTCGCGCTGCCCGCGCCCTGCGGGAGCGTGTCGCACCTCTGCCCAAAGAGCCACCTGAACGAACTTGGCAACGCTTCTACCCTCACCTTGACCCCACTGAATGGCTGGAACAGCTGGCAGAGCGACTTCCCCTGCATCCGCACGCGATAAGCGATATGGAGCGCGCCCAGCTGCTGCAGGAAGCCGATGCCCTGCTGCAAGGCAGGTGGCACCTGTTCGGCTACCCTGTGCAATTGGATGACCCGCCCCGCTGGAACCGCAACTACCTGTTGGGCAAGGAATGGATGGACGCCCCCGCCAAGCAAATCGACTATCGTCGCCCGGATGTCGCAGGGGGGGTCAAGTATGTGTGGGAGTTATCGCGCCATCAGCCGATTCTGCGGCTGGCACAAGCGTATGCGCTCACGGAGGACCCCCGCTATGCCCAAACCTGCCTGCGCTGGTGGATCGACTGGATCGAGCGCAACCCGCGCGGTTGGGGCATCCACTGGACCAGCGCGCTGGAACATGCGATCCGCATCTTTGCGTGGTTTTATACCTTGCGCCTCCTCCAAGCCGTCCCCTCCTTCCACTTGGCAGAGCGCACCAAAATAGTCGGCGCTGTCTTGCAGCACGGCGAATACATCGAACGCCACCTTTCGCTTGGCTCTTCCGCCAATAATCACCTGATTGGCGAGGCGGCGGCGCTGGCATTTGCGGGCACGCTTCTGCCCGATTGCCCCACAACCCGACGCTGGCGACAAACAGGCTATGCTATTTTGCAGCGTGAAGCCCTGCGTCAGTTCCATCCCGATGGCGTGAACGCCGAGCAGGCGTTCGGCTACCTGCCCTTCGTGTGGGAGTTCTATCTGCACGCCTATCGTCTCCAGCCGATGCCTGAAGCCGTTGCGGAGCGACTGCGCAAAAGCGTGGAGTTTGTGCGGAATGTGATGGACGCTTCTGGCTATGTGCCGCAGGTTGGCGATGAGGATGATGGCACGGTCGTGCCCCTCTGGAGTGAGGGGGGCAATCGGCACCGGGTGGTGGGGCGCGCGCTGGCGATGGCGCTTGGCTGTGAACCGCCACCCGCCTTCAGCGAGTCGGACGATGCACTCTGCCAATGGCTATGGGGCAAGTCGGCACCGCACGGTTCGCACCTGACCGAATCGCGCCTCTATCCCAACGGCGGATACGCCGTACTCCACGCGGCACCCTGGCAAGTGCTGTTCGACGCAGGCCCGCTGGGGCTGGGTAGCCTCGCGGCGCACGGACACGCCGACGCACTCAGTGTCTGGGCCTCTTTGGACGGCAAACCCCTGCTGATCGACGCGGGCACTTACGCCTATCACGAAGACCCCGACTGGCGCGACTACTTCCGCAGCACCCCCGCCCACAACACCTTCGCCCTCAACGGCGAGAACCAATCGGAGATACTGGGTCCCTTCCTGTGGGGCAGAAAGGCATGGGCATATCTCGTGGAGGACGAGATTCATGAGAACCGAATCACTGGCGTACTGGGTGATTACTTGCCTGATGCGCTGATTGCGCGTCGCGTGATAGTCCATCGCTCCCAGCTGATTGTCATGGATATAGTGGCGTCCGCAAATGTAGATCGCCAGCTGGAGCCATCGATCCACACCCTGCACTGGCATTGGCATTTTCATCCCGACTGGCAGGTGGAACCGGTGGAAGCGGGATGGCGCATTTCGGATGGACAACGGGCTTGCCTGCTGCAGGTGGAGGGTCTGTCTCCCAAAGCGCAGGTTCGCCTCTATCGAGGCGATGAGAAGAGCCATCTGGGTTGGTACTCCCCCCGTTTCGGACACAAAGTGCCCTGCACCACCCTGCAGATTATCGCCCCCACTGAAACGGGCGTCAATCTGGTGCGATGGGTTTTCCAATCGGCAACTGCCCAAACATGGGGAGTATGAGGAAGCGTGTGGATGGGCATACCAAGCACTGGACACGCTGGCGCG
>Ga0209143_1000171_pt1 | contig 31105 bp, 15 predicted proteins | sample FaiFalFF_MnMetaG_3_FD_184739 | JGI IMG/M metagenome (GOLD analysis project Ga0209143, IMG submission 184739) | Freshwater microbial communities from Yellowstone National Park, Wyoming, USA - Fairy Falls B (FF_Mn_B) MetaG (SPAdes) (version 3) | ecosystem: Environmental > Aquatic > Freshwater >...
GGGCGTGGGCCGGGGGGATCGACGGCGTGGCCCTCGCCGCCGACGGCATGATGGCGCTGAGCGCCCTCATGCTCTACCGCCCCCTCCGGGAGACCGTGGACTTCTCCATATGGCCCTTGATGGGTGGAGCCGTGGGCGCGCTCTTGATCGCCAGCACGCCGGCCCTCGCTCTCGAAGGCAGCGGGATCCCTTCCGCTCCCCTGGCGCGCATGGCCGCCAAAGCGGCGGCCTTCGGAACCCTCTACCTCCTGACGTTGCTCCTCCTGGAGGGCCGGACTTGGCGGCCCGTGGTTTCTTCCCTTCGCTCACACCTGATGAATCGCCACAGTCTATAATTCGAGACCCAGGCAGAGCTCGGGACGCCACGGAGGAGGATCCTCCCGATGAACAAGGTCTTATCCTGGTTTCGGGAGAAGCCCAGCACAGATCTCATCGCCACAATCCTGGTCGCTCTGATCCTGATGGGTCGATGGCTCTGGCTGAACTGGGAGATCGAACACGGACGCCGCGATCGCATGATGGACTTTGCTACCTATTATCTGGCATCACGAATTATCTTAAGAGGGATGGATGTTTACCAGATTTCCTCTCATGATTGGTATTTAGCCGGGAAAGATTTGGGGTTGGGTTCGCATCTTACGGTGTATATTTATTCGCCTCTTCTTGCTCTGCTCATGATCCCGATTGCGGTTCTTCCTTATCCTTGGGCGGCTCTGATATGGGGTGCTGCGACGATTGGAACCTTTGTGGGAGCGGCGTGGGCGTTCGCCCGGCGCACCGAGCTCCCGGCGTGGCCGATGTTGCTTTCTCTCCTCGTTTTCATGCCGGTGAACGTGACGATGAACTACGGCCAGGTCAACGGGTTGATCCTCCTCCTGATGGTGATGTTCCTGTGGAACCGCTCGTGGAGTCCCCTGGCGCTGGCCCTGGCGATCTGGATCAAGCCATGGCCCATCTGGTTATGGCTGTGGGCCCTCTGGCGTCGGATGTTCCGAACCGCCGCAATGGTCTTTGTCTACGGCATGCTAATCGGGATCATCTTAATGATCGCCCTCGGACCCTCAGGGGCTCGAAGCTTTCTATATCACGGCCTGCCGGATATGATCCGGCTGGCCCTGAAGATCCCCCCGGAGAACGAGCTCTGGCGGACGTTTTTCGCGCCTTTGCTCTCCGAGCCCACCCCATCGCTTCAGCGGTTTCTCTCCCTCCTCATCGGCCTCCTGACGCTCCTCCTGACATGGCCTTCCGGTCAACCGTGGGAATGGTCCGCCGGGCTGTTCGTGGCCGCGGGCAATCTGATCACCCCCTTCTCCTGGTATCACCACCTTGTATGGTCCCTCATTCCGCTCTGGGTACTCATCAAGGAAAAGATGCATGGGGCTCTGAGTCCGTCTTCCACCTGGAGCGCCATCCTGGGAGTGTTGCTGGTCGATCTCCAGTGGATCCTGGGGTTCCTGGTCCACCGCGTGGGCTGGGAGATCTTGAAAGAGATAGAACGCTCCGGCATCTTCGCCGTGACTGGTTTGATGCTAATCTGGGCCGCTCTTGCGCTTCATATTTGGCGTTCTTCCCACAGGATGAGGGAGCACGCGATCGCAAATGGGACGCCCGCGTCTGGCGATGGTGAGTGAGGAGATCCGAGGGGATCTGATCGAGCCGCTGCGGTGGGTGACCCGGGTGGAGCTCCTTCACTTCTACCGCCGCGCCTCCTATGGGGACCTGGATCCGGAGGCGCTGGCGGATCCCTCCTTGCGCCGCTACCGGGGTCCGGCGGACCTGCTTCGGGCGCTGGCCCGGGCCCGCCCGGACCTCCTGCAAGGGGTGGACCCCTTCGCGCTGCGCCTGATGCCCATCCTGTATACGGTCTTCGCCGTCTCCCGGATCCTCGGACGCCCCCTCCTCCTGGTGACCCTGGAGAACCGTCCCCTCCCGATCAAATACGGCCAGGGCGCCCGCCTCCTGCGTCCGCTGCTGCGCCCGGTCTTCCGATGGGCCCGTCGCATCGTGGTGCTCAACGAAGGCGCCCGCGCCAACGTGCGATGGATCGGTCCTTTCGAAGGGAAAACCGAGCGACGGATGTATGGGACATGGGGTGTGGATCCCGAGCGGTTCACCCCGGAGCGCGACGGTCGGGAGCCCGATTTCGGCCCCGGGCCGGTCCTCCTCTTCGTGGGGCGGCTGGTGGAGGAGAAAGGGGTGCGGGACCTGATGCAGGCCTTCCCCCGGGTTCGCACCCGCTTCCCCCAGGCCTGCCTGGTGCTGATCGGCACCGGCCCCCTGCGGGCGGAGATGGAGGCGTTCAGCCGGCGCCCGCCGTGGGCCGGCGCGGTGCGCATGCTGGGCCCGGTGCGACATCGGGAGCTCCCTCCTTATTTCCGGGCGGCCGACCTCGTGATCAGCCCCTCCCGGACCACCCGCAAGTGGGCGGAGCAGGTGGGGATGGTCAACCTGCAGGCGATGGCCTGCGGGGTGCCGGTCATCGCCACCCGCAGCGGGGCGATCCCGGAGTATGTCCCCGATGGGGTGGCCGGTCGGCTGGTCCCGGAGGGGGATCCGGAGGCCCTGGCCGAAGCGATCCTCTCTTTGCTGGAAGACGGGACGCTGCGGCAGCGCCTGGGTCGCCAGGGGCGGATCTACGCCCTGGCCCATTACGACGCGCGCCAACACGTCGCCGCCGCGGAGGCGCTATGGCTGGCGCTGGCCTCTCCCGAAGCGATGCCCTGAAAGCGGAGCGCCGGCGGGAGCAGGGCCTCCTGCTCCTCTTCGCCCTGTGCGTGCTGACCTTCATCGCCTCCATCCCGCTGCCCCGGGCCGACGGCCATCTCATCGGCTCCGATGGGGCTTTCTATTACGCTTACCTCCCCTCGCTCCTTCTGGATGGCGATCTGGACTTCCGGAACCAGTATGAGCGGTCGCTGCCCCCCGATCACCCAGCCCGCTCCCGGGTCAGCCCCACCGGGATGGTCCCCAACCCGTATCCGATGGGCCCTGCCCTCCTCTGGAGCCCCTTCTTTCTCATCGCCCACGGCCTGACGCAGGCGCTGCGCGCCGGAGGGACGTCGCTGCCCGCGGATGGCTACGGCCCGCTCTATGAGGGGGTGACGTTGCTCGGCAGCATGCTGTATGGCTTTATGGCCCTCTGGATGCTGTATCGCCTCGCCGCCCGCTGGTTCGATCCCTCCGCGGCATGGGCTGCAGTGGTTCTCCTGTGGTTTGCCGGCAACGCGGTCTACTACATGGTCGCCGAGCCGTCCATGGCGCACATGACGGCCATGTTCGCCGCCGCGCTCTTTTTCCGCTGCTGGCTGATCGCCCGGGCGCGGGATCGCGGGGGAGACTGGCTCGGGCTGGGGGCGGCGGGAGGGCTGATGCTCCTGGTGCGCCCGGCGGACGCGGTCTTCCTGATCGGCCCTTTCGTGGACCGGCTCCTCGGGCGGCCGCTCCGGGAGGCGCTGCGCGGGCTCCCGGCGCGCGCCCTCGCCTTCGCCGGGGCCGCCATCCTGGTCTTCCTTCCCCAGGCCCTGGCCTGGGAGTGGATGTATGGAGATCTGCGGCGGAGCAGCTATCTTTACGGGGCGACGGGGCCGCTGTTCCGCTGGACCGCGCCGCGCATGCTGGAGGTCTTGTTCTCCAGCTGGCACGGCCTCTTCACCTGGCATCCCATCTACGCCTTCGCCGTGCTGGGGCTGGCGTGGGCCGCACGGCGGGATCGCCCCCTGGCCCTCGCGCTGGCCGCCGGCTTCCTCGCTCAGGTCTACCTGATCGGGGCCTGGCGCGACTGGGCCCAGGGGGACGCCTTCGGGGGGCGGATGTTCCTGAGCGCGATGCCCGCCTTCGTGTTCGGGCTCTCGGCCTTGCTCGAGGCCCTGCGAGACCGAGGCTGGCTTCGCCCGGCGCTGGCGGTCGGGCTGCTCCTCGTCCTCTGGAACGGATTGTTCATGGTGCAGTATCGCCTCGGCTTCATCCCGATGTCCGCCCCTCTGACCTTCCGCCAGCTGGTGATCGAGAAGTTCCTCCTCCCCCTGGAGCTCCTGCGGCGTATGCGCTGAGGCGGCCTACGCCAGCTCGAACTCCATCGTGACCTCCCAGCTCTCCCCCGGCGAGAGCTCCAGATCCCAGAGGGCGGTCAGGCTGGTTCCCTCATAGACCCGCTCGAAGCCCGCCTCAGAGTTGGAGACGGCCTCCACGGGGAACTGCCACCAGCGGGCCGGCCGATCCAGGCGGATCAGGATCCGCCCCCACCATTCATGGACGATGGCCAGCTCCTCCGATGGGGGGAGCTCCTCGAGGGTCGCGAAGGGCCGCAGCTCCCCATCCGGCCACACCGTGTAGGCTTTGTCACTGTCCCCGCCGGACATCCCCCAGTTGATCTCCACGCCGAAGCGGGCGCGGATGGCGGAAAGGCCCAGGGGCGTCGCCCGATAGGTGACGCGGAGGAGGGGCCGGTCGGGAAGGACCTCCAGGGTCTTCTCCAGGCGCAACGGCTTCGGTCCGCCCGGCTCCCACACGTGGCCGTCCCGGCGCAGAACAACGCGGGGGATGGGCTCCGCCTCCAGAGCGATCCGCTCGTAAGGCTGGTTCACGAAGTCCCCCCACTCCGCATGCTGCGCGCGGTAGAAGTCCGTCAGGGAGGCCTCGGGGGCCATCACATGATCGATCAGCCCGGTCCGCCGATACCAGTCCACGATCAGGCGCTCCTCCAGGCCGTATTCCTTCACCCGAACCCGATGGGTGTGGATGCTTTCCAGACGGCCCTCCTCGCCGGTCCGGATGACCTCCCCCCGGGCCGCGGCCTCCCGGAGCACCGTATGGTAGCCTTCCCGATGGCGGGTCATCCCGTTGAGCAGGTTCAGGGCAGCGTCCCGCCGGTCCCATTCCAGCAGCTGCCCGCCCAGATGGGGGCTGATCAGCAACCACTGGTGAGGCGTGCCGATCACCACCTCCTCCCGGGTGTCGGCGTCGAAATCCACCTGCTCCACATACGCCCAGGGGCCCGGTCCATAACGGACCTCATCGGCGATGGCTTCGGCGGTGATCAGATGCTGATAGTTGGCCTCCCGGATGTGGAACAGGTAGATCCCTCCGAACACCCCGTGCCAGTAGGGGCAGTTGCACTGACCCGCCCAGACATGATCGAGGGCCTCAGCCCGCCGCTCCGGATCCGGGATGCGGTGGGCCTTCCGGCTGACCCAGAGCATCTTCTTGTGCATCTGGTTGACTTCGGGGTATTTGGCCAGGAAGACCCGCCAGAACCCGCCCCGGATGAAGCGCAGCAGATCGTCGCGCCCCTCCGCCTGCAGCTGATGCTTAAGGGCGGTGAGGGCGGCGGAGGCCTCGGGGGGCAGGGCCCATTCGGTCATCTCATCGTAAGAGGCGGTGGGCAGATAGACCCGGCCCAGGGGAGGGAAGCGGGCGGCGTATTCGCCCGGCGGGATGGGGATCAGCCAGTCGGCGTTCTCCTCCAGGGCGGTGAAGAACTCTTCGATCCATCCCCGATCCCAGCAATGGACATCGGTCCCCGGCCAGAGCCCGAACTTCTCCCCGTCGTCGCCCATCACGGCGACGCGAGGGGGGGCGCCGGGGGGCAGGGGCCGCTCCGCTTGCTCCCGCAGCCAGGCGATGACCTCCCGGACCGGCGCCCAGGGGATGGTGTAGCGCAGGTGTTTGGAGGTGCCGAAGATCTTGAGGGGGAAGCCCAGCTCCTCTGTGATGTAATATCCGAACAGGTCGTCATCGCTCAGCCCCACCCATTTGAAGTGGGTGTCATCCACAATCGTGTAGGCGATGCCGGCCTGGGCCAGAGCGCGAGGGAGGTGGGGCTCCCACACCCGCTCCGCCAGCCAGAACCCGGTGGGCTCCGCCCCGAAATCGGCTCGCACGGACTCGATGTGCTTGCGGATCTGCCCCTCTTTATCCTCATCGGGGATCACCGCCAGGATCGGCTCGTAATAGGCCCCGGCCATGATCTCCACCTGCCCCCGGGCCACCAGGCGCCGGATCCGGAGAAGGAGCTCCGGCCGGTGCTCCTGCAGCCAGTCCCGCAGCGGCCCGGTGTAATGCAGGGCCACCCGGACCCCCGGGTGGCGCTCCAGGGCGGCGATCATGGGCTCATACGCCCGGCGATAGGCCTCCTCGAAGACCCAGTCGAAGTTCCCCACCGGCTGGTGGTTGTGAAACGCCAGCGCAAGATAGATGGTCCCCATCCCGCATCCCTCCACCACCGGGACAGGCTCGCCGCTCAGAGGCGCGACGCAGGCCGCCTATGCCGCCTCGACCCGGAAAGCCCAAATCCCGATCGGAATGAGATGGATAAAGCGCTTTACTAAGCGCAGTAGATTAAATCCGGCGGGGATGTTTGTCAAAGGGGGTGGGGAGGCTTCACAGGGGGGCGATGACCCCGACGGTGGTCCCGCTGGGGAGGTGGAGGTCGGGGAAGTCCTCGGGGGTGACGTCGCCGGCGATGATGCAGTTGCGGCCGATGCGGGCGTTCGGGGGGATGATCGCGTTCTTGCCCACCAGGGTCAGCCCGGAGGAGAGGTCCCCCAGGCGGTTGGGGCTGTAATCCATCCCGTAGCCCAGGTGGGCCTCGGCGCCCACCACCACGTTCTTGTCCACGATGCAGCGGTCTACCACCGCCCCGGGCTCGATGACCGTGTCGGTCATGATCACCGAGTAGCGGACCACGGCGCCGCGTTTGACCCGCACGCCCGGGGAGAGGACGCTGTATTCCACCGTGCCCTCGATGATGCAGCCGTCGGAGATCAGGCTGTGGGCGACGTGGGCGCCGGTGCGGATGTTGACCGGCGGCCGCTCCTCGCTGCGGGTGTGGATCACCCACTCCCGGTCGTGGAGGTCCAGGGGCGGGTTGTCGGCCAGCAGGTCCATGTGGGCTTCCCAGTAGGCCTGCACCGTCCCCACGTCCACCCAGTAGCCGCTGAACCGATAAGCGTAAACCCGGTAGGCCTCGATCATGCGGGGGATGATGTCCTTGCCGAAGTCGTGGGTGCTCTCCGGGTTGCGGGCGTCCTCCGTGAGCACCTCGCGCAGCACCTCCGGCCGGAAGACGTAGATGCCCATGGAGGCCAGGGTGCTCCGGGGACGGATGGGCTTCTCCTCGAAACGGATCACCCGTCCCTCCTCATCGGTCTCCAGGATGCCGAAGCGGGAGGCCTCCTCCAGGGGCACGGGGAGGGCGGCGATGGTGAGATCGGCGTTCTTCTCCGTGTGGAGGCGGAGCATGGGGTTGTAGTTCATCTTGTAAACGTGATCGCCGGCCAGGATCAGCACGTGAGTGGGGCGATGGTGCTCAATGAAATCCAGGTTCTGATAGATCGCGTCCGCCGTCCCCTGATACCAGTCGGAGTCCGCCCGCCCCAGATAGGGGGTGAGGATCCAGACCCCGCGGTGGAGCCCGTTGAGATCCCACGGGGCGCCGCTGCCGATGTGCTCGTGGAGGGAGCGGGGTCGGAACTGAGTGCAGACGCCTACCAGGTAGATGCCGGAGTTCACGCAGTTCGAGAGGGCGAAATCGATGATGCGGTATTTCCCGGCGAACGGAACCGCGGGCTTGGCCCGCTTCTGGGTGAGAATGCTCAGGCGGGTGCCCTTGCCCCCCGCCAGGATCATCGCCACCGTGCGCATCCCCCATCCCCTTGATCCGAATCCTGACCGGAGTCCGTCGCGATCTCCCCGCTCGCAACGCGAGGCAACCGCCTCGTTTGCAGCCCGGAGCGACCTGCTCTCTCCCGCCCATCAACCTCTTCGGCATTAGGGATTATGCCACGCGAGAGCCCGCCGGTAAAGGTCCTCGTAGGCCCGGGCGGAGGCGGACCAGGAGAAATCCCGGCTCATGGCTCGCCGCTGGGCTGCCTGCCATGCCGGGCGATCCGCGTAAAGGGCCAGGGCGCGGTCCACCGCGGTGAGGAAGGCCTCCACGGAGAACGGCGAGAACACGAAGCCCGTGCCGGCTTCTCCGTCGATGTCCTGGACGGTGTCGGCCAGGCCGCCCACCGCGTGGACCAGGGGAAGGACGCCGTAGCGCATGGCGATCATCTGGCCCAGGCCGCAGGGCTCGAATTTCGAGGGCATCAGGAACACATCCGCGCCCCCGTAGAGCAGCCGGGCCAGGCGCTCGTCGTGGGCCAGCCGCACCCCGGCCTGTCCGGGGAAGCGAGCGGGCCACGCCGCCAGGGCCTCCTCGTATTCCGGCATCCCGGTCCCCAGGACCGCCACCTGGATCCCGCGGGCGAACAGGGCTTCGGCGGCCTCCAGGAGCAAGGGGAGGCCCTTCTGTTCGATCAGGCGCCCGATGAAAGCGAAGAGCGGGATCTCCTCTCGCACGGGCAAACCGAAGGCCTGCTGGACGGCCCGCTTGTTCTCCACCCGCCGCTCCAGGGTCTCCGCGTCGAACCGGGCCGCCAGGGCCGGATCCGTGCTTGGATCCCAGGCCTCCGGGTCCAGGCCGTTCAGGATGCCGACCAGGCGATCGGCCCGTCGCCGGAGCAAGGGCTCCAGGCCGAAGCCGAACTCCGGGGTGAGGATCTCCCGGGCGTAGCGGGGGCTCACCGTGTTGACCGCGTCGGCATGGGCGATGCCCCGGGCCAGCCAGTTGATGTGGCCGGGGGGCTCCACCTCCAGTCGATCCACATGTTCGGAGATCCCCCCGAAGGCCAGCAGGGCGTCCCCGGTGATCCCCTGATACGCCATGTTGTGGATGGTGAAGACCGTGGCGATGGGACGATAGAAGCGGTCCCGCCGGCCGACGGTGGCCAGCCAGAGGAACAGGAAGCCGGTGTGCCAGTCGTTGCCGTGGAGGATCTCCGGCTGCCAGTCGAGGTGGCGCAGCAGGGCCAGGGCCGCCCGGCAGAAGAAGATGAACCGCTGGGGGTCATCCGGGTATCCATACACCTGGTCCCGGCCGAAATACCCTTCCTCCCAGAGGAAATAGGTGGGGACTCCCGTGGCCTCGCTCACCTCAACCTCGACCACCCGGATCTCCCCAGCGAGACCCAGGGGGACCGGGAGGGGAGGCCGCAGGGGGCGAAGGTCGTAAGCGGATCCCGGGATGGCCCGGTAGCGGGGGAGGACCACCCGGACGTCGTGGCCCATCGCCCGCAACGCCCGGGGGAGTCCATATCCGACATCAGCCAGTCCGCCGACTTTGATGAAGGGAGCCGCCTCCGCGATCACGTAAAGGATGCGCATGTCGGCCTCCCGGCGCGCGGGCGGGAGAGGCCCGCGAAGGAGGGTTCTGCCGCTTTCATTATGCCACAAGCCATAAGCGGATCCGCGGGCTTCCGCTCCCCTCGGCCCCGGTGGGGCCGAACGCGGCCCCCTGCCCGGCGAGCCGGGAAACCCTGCTCCCCCTCCTTCGGGCAGGAAACGTCCGGAGCCGATCGATTTGGACGGATTCCGCGCTTGAAATAGAATAAAAGGCAACCGTCAAGGCCCCGCCCTCGCCACCGCCGCCGCCCATCGGATCCGGATCGAAGGGGGTTCCCGATGCGAGTGGTCTTCCCGTTTACGGCGATCGTCGACCAGGAACGGATGAAGCGGGCCCTGGTGCTCTGTGCGATCTATCCCCAGATCGGCGGGGTGCTGATCCGGGGGGAGCGGGGCACCGCCAAGTCTACCGCCGCCCGCGCCCTGGCCGCTCTCCTGCCTGAGATCGACGTGGTTGCGGACTGCCCTTTCTCCTGTGACCCGCACCAGCCCGCCACCTGGTGCACCCTCTGCCGGGAGCGGGTGGAGCGCGGCGAGACCCTCCCGGTGGCCCGGCGCAAAACCCGCTTCGTGGATCTGCCGGTGAGCGCCACGGAGGATCGCGTGGTGGGCACTCTGGACATCGAGCGGGCGATCCAGAAGGGGGAGCGCCGCTTTGAGCCCGGGGTGTTGGCCATGGCCAACCGGGGCCTGCTGTATGTCGATGAGGTGAACCTGCTGGACGATCACATCGTGGACGTCTTGCTGGACGCGGCGGCGATGGGGGTGAACGTCGTGGAGCGGGAGGGCATCTCCTTCCAGCACCCGGCCCGCTTCATCCTCGTGGGCACCATGAATCCCGAGGAGGGAGATCTGCGGCCGCAGCTGCTGGACCGCTTCGCCCTCTGCGTGAACGTGGAAGGGGTGCGGGATCCCGCCCAGCGGGCGGAGATCCTGCGGCGCAACCTGGCCTTCGAGCAGGACCCCGAGGGGTTCCGGGCGGAGTGGGAGCCTTACGAGCGGCAGCTTTCGGAGGAGATCGCCGCCGCCCGGGAGCGGCTCCCCCATGTGGTGCACACCCCGCGGGATCTGTTGCTGATCGCCGGGCTGGTCTCCAGCCTGGGGGTGGACGGCCATCGGGCGGACCTGGTGATCCTCAAGACGGCGCGGGCCCATGCCGCCTTCAAGGGCCGGGATCAGATCACCGAGGAGGACATCCTGCTGGCGGCCGAGCTGGCGTTGCCCCATCGTCTCAAGCGCCGGCCCTTCGACGAGGATGGGCACCTCACCCTGGAGCAGCTGGCCGAGCGCATGGAGCAGGTCCGGCGTCAGGTTGAAGGCAACGCCCCCTCTCAGCCCGCCTCCTCCCCGGAGGGAGGGACCCCAAAAAAAGCCCAACGCACCGACGGGGAGCTCCGTGATCGGAGCCGGCCCGTTGGGGAGGAATCCGCGCCGTTGCAACGCCAGACCGTCACCCGCCAGGAAGGCGTGTGGTGGGAGGGAGGGAAGCCGGTCCCCATTGGGGAGACGTTTCGGGTGAAGCGCCTGGACACCCCGAAGGATCGGCGGGAGCGACGGGTCGGGGGGCGTCGCAGCGTCACCCGCTCCGCCCGCAAGCGGGGCCGTTACATCTGGGCGCGCCCCTCCCCGGGCCAAGCGGATGATCTGGCCTTCGATGCGACCCTCCGGGCAGCCGCTCCCCATCAGATCGAGCGGGATCGCTCTCGGACTGCCCTGGCCATTCATCCGGAGGACTACCATCGCAAGGTGCGGGTCCGCCGGGCGGCCAATCTGATCCTGTTCGTGGTGGACGCCTCGTGGAGCATGGCGGTGGCGGAGCGGATGGAGGCGACCAAGGGGGCGATCCTCTCCCTGTTGACGGATGCCTATCAACGGCGGGATCGGGTGGGGCTGATCGTTTTCCAGAAGGATCGGGCCCGTCTGGTGCTGCCGCCCACCTCCAGCGTGGACCTGGCCAAGAAGGCGCTGGAGGACATCCCGGTGGGAGGCAAGACGCCGCTGTCGGCGGGCCTGCTTCTGGCGTATGAGGTGCTCTGCCGGGAGATGCTCCTGCGCCCGGAGGTGCGTCCGCTGATGATCTTGCTGACCGATGGGGCGGGGAACGTCTCCATGAGCGAGCTGCCGCCGCAGGAGGAGGCTCATCGCATTGCCGATCTCTTCCGGGAGCGGGGGATCCCGTGTGTGGTCATCAACATGGAGCACGCGGCCTTCGATCAGGGCCTCGCCCAGGCCCTGGCCGATCACCTGGGCGCCCCCTGCTACACCCTCCACGAGCTGAAAGCCGAATCCCTCTACTCCACGGTCCGGTCGGCGCTGGGGTAGGAGGACCGATGAAAGCCGGACGGCAACGTTCTGCATATCTACCCTAATGCGCGCATAAACCTATGCTGGCTGAAGCCGCGCGATCTTGTCCTCTCTTTCGCACCCATCGCCAGAGGGATTCCCTTACCCTGGTCCTGTTAGGGGTGGGCTGGGCGCTCCGGATGCACGGTCTGACATACCACAGCATCTGGTTGGATGAGGGAGCGGCCATCTGGATCGCCGGCCTCCCCCTGGGGGTGCTGATCGAACGCACCATGGCCTTCCGGGAGGAGGTCAGCCCACCCCTATACTTCCTCCTGCTCAAAGGATGGATGACCATAGCTGGAGACGGCGATTTCACGCTGCGGTTCTTCTCGGCCTGGTGGATAATGGTCGGGCTTGCTGTGCTGTTCTCAATTGGCCGGATCGCCTTTGGCCAACCGGTGGGCCGGCTGGCGCTGGCGCTGGGCGCGCTGCAGCCCTACCTGGTCTGGTTCTCTCAGGAGGTCCGCGTCTACGGCCTGCTCTTCGCCTTGAGCAGTCTGGCCACGCTGGGGCTGCTGCGTGCGCTCCGACGAAACCGCTGGTCCGATTGGCTGCGCTACGGCTTGGCGGTCGCGGCCGCGTGCTACACCCATCTCACCGCCCTCTGGATGATCGCCGCCCACCTGGCGCTGACCGCATGGGAAGGCAAACGCCTGCTGAGAGCACCCCGAGGGCTGCTCGCCCTGGGGATCATCGCGGCCGCCGGATGGCCCCTGGCTCTGCGTGCCTGGTCGAGCCAGCAGGGCACCGTGTTCTGGTGGAACCCACCCCAACCCCTCGGCGACGCGCTCCGCCTGCTGTGGACCACCTGGACTGTTTATCAGCGTCCCCCGGGCCTGTCGGAGGTCCTGTTGTGGATATGCCTGGGGGCGGTGGGGATCGCATGGATGAGCGCCCTCTCCAAAGGCCTGCTCGGGCCATGGATTCTGGCGCTGGGGGTGGGCTGGGGGCTCTGGTATCTGACCAGCTGGAGGTTCCCCCTGACCTCTCCACGCTACTGGATGAGCCTCACCCACCTGTTTCTGGTCGGGCTGGCCGCCCTGATCGCCCGCGGGAGCCCCTCCGCCTGGAGCCGGGCGTGGAGGGTCGTGGCCCTGGCGGGCTGGGTTGGGCTCGGTTTCCTCGGCTTGCGGGAGCTCTGGTCTCCCCGCAGCGCGAAGGAGGACTGGCGCGGGGCGGCCGCCTGGATCTCTGCGTATGCAGGACCTGGAGATGGCGCACTCTTCTTCGCGGAATACACTCGCTTTCCGTTCTTCCATTACTACCGGAAGCCTCTGGATCATCGAGCGTTCGCGCATCCCATCCCGGATCGCTCCGCAGCCGAGGGGACGCTAAACGCCCTGGGGCTGGAGCGGTATGAGACCCTCTGGTATATCCGGGCCCATGCCGATTGGGCGGATCCCCAGGATTGGGTAGATCAGGTGTTGAGATCCCGATATCCGGTGCGGATGGAAATCTTCCCGGAGAAAATCCGGATCCGGGCCTACGCGATCCGCTGGCAACGCGCAGATTTGCCACCGGAAGCGCGACCGACCGCGGTCGCCCTCCCGGGCGGATGGTTCCTGCGGGGGCTTCAGCACGCCGGCGGGCGCGGCGTGCGTCCCCGGTCCTGGGGGGTTTTCCCACCGACCCGTCAGCTCCATCTGGTCCTCTACTGGCAGCGCGCCTCCACCGGAGGTCCAGAGGTCCGCCTGCGCGCCGCCCTGATGGATCGGGAAGGCCACATCCGCGTGGAGGCGCTCCCTCCGCGAGATGGCCTGATCTCTCGCCAGCCGCCATCCCGCTGGCCGGTGGGCCCGATCATCGTGGACGACCGAGATCTGTTCCTGCCCGAGGATCTCCTCCCCGACCGATACCGTCTGGCCGTCTGGATCGAGGGGCCCGACGTAGCATCTGCCCCGCAGACCGTGGACGAGATCGATGTTCTCCCATAAAAAGCTGGAGGCATGGGCGTGTTCAATCGTGGGGATGCGGGGATCGCCACAGGGATCTATCTTCTGGCATTCTCCGTTTACTTTCTGACCTACGCAGGGTATCCAATCAGCGATGACGAGCGGGCGATGTTCGCCTCCGCTTCGAGCTTTCAGAGAATCGGCACCTTCACCATCCACCCGCTTTACCATCTGGATGTGAAGCCGGGCAGTGCCAACGTGGGGATGTTCACCACAAGCGGGGAGATGGTTCCTAACTACGAGCCCGGTCAGATCGCCGCCATCGTGCCCTGGCTCTGGCTGAGCGACCGGCTGGGGACCGGCCGTTTCCAGACCGCGATGCTACTGAACCCGATGGTGATCGCTGGCTCGGCCGCGCTGCTCTATCTGATTGTGCGCAGCCTGCCTTTCCCTCCGGGGGTAGCCATCCTCACCGCGCTGTTTTACGCCTTCGGCACCGCCATGTGGCCTTACAGCCAGCGCCTCTTCCGCGAACCCCTGACCGGCGCATGGCTGCTTCTGGCTTTCGGGGCACCTTTTCTTTTCCGGAACCACCCAGATCGGGGGTTTTTCCTGATGGGCCTTGCGCTGGGCGGGGCTGTGGCGACCAAACAGTCCGCCCTGATCGCCCTGCCCGGCCTGCTCTGGCTTTCTTTCTCCGCGCTTCGGAGCCATTCCATTCAGGAAATGATCCACCGGTATCTGATCGCCCTCCTCGGCTTCGGGCTGGTCATGATCCCTGCACACATCTATTACCGCGTGACGCTCTCCAGCATACCTGCCTTCTCGCGCAACGTGGTGGAATACGCGCAGTCGCCGGAGCTGACCCTTTCGGATCCGTGGCATATGGTGCGGCGGGCGCTGGCGTTAACCATCAGCCCGGGAAAGGGGTTGCTGTTTTATTCCCCTGCCCTGGTCCTGGCCGGGATCGGAATGTGGGGGCTCCTTCGCGCGCATCGAGATCTGGCGCTGGGGATCTTCGGGTTCGCAGCGCTGCACACCCTGGGATACAGTCGGCAGATCATTTGGTGGGGGGGGTTGAACTGGGGGCCCCGATATATGATCCCCCTTCTACCGGTGATGATGCTGGCCGCCGCCCCTGGGATCGCGGCCATCCTTCGGTGGCCCCCTCGACGAGCGAAGGCGACCCTTCTCTTCTTGGCCCTGATCGCCCTCTTTCCTCAGCTGGCCGGTACTCTGGTGGACATCCGGCTGTTCGAAGGGGAACTGGACCGCGCCCTCTACCAGGTCCTCCAGGATTACCACCGGGCGATGGAACAGGTGGCCTGGAACCCGGCTTACAACCCGCTGCTGGGGCAGTGGAAGATGCTGGGCCGCGCCGACCCAGCCCCTGCCTGGATCCGGGACCACCAGCTGATCCTGGCGCCGATTGGGATCGGGGTGATCGGTGCGATCCTCGGCCTGGTCATTATCGAGAGCATGAGGCGCCGTGCTGATCCTCCTTTATGGACACTCTGGATCATCGGAGGGGCAGCCCTGGCCATGCCCCTGCTGTTGGTCGCGTCACTTCGTCAGATCGCTGATGACCCGCGTCTGGACTTCCATGAAAACGCCCAATTCCTCCGACCGATGATCGAGGATTTAAATCGGGAGGCCCGTCCCGGAGATGTCTTGCTGATGACTTATCCTTACTTCGGAGATTACTTCCTGAACTGGCTGCGAGCCCCCATCGACTGGTATGGGATCTTCTCCGCCCCCTCTCCGCTGCCAGAGCCCCGGCGGGCCCTGCTGGATCGATTGCTTACCCGTCATTCCCGCATTTGGCTGATGCGGCCGTGGAACCGCTGGCATGAACAGGAGCCCGGCCTGGAGCTTTACCTGCTGGACCATGCTTACAAAGTGAATGAACGCCATTACGAGGACTGGATGCGGCTGGTCCTCTATTTAAGCCCGCGGGGAAGCTGGGAACCGGTGAAAGGCTCCATTCGCTGGGAGAACGACGTCGCGTTGATCCAGGCTGCCCTACAGGGCGGGGAGATTCAAGCCGGGGAGGGGCTTCCTGTCCTGCAGGCTCGGCCTGGAGATCCCCTCCGCCTGACGCTGATTTGGCGCGGGCCCCTGAAGGCCTTGCGCGTCACCAAAGTGTTCGTCCATATTGGAGACCCAGATCAGCCCCCTCGGCTGCAGCAGGATCGCCCGCCCCGGGACGGCTGGCTCCCGAACGGGCCTGATGAGGAGGAAGTGGAGATCTTGGATCGTTATGGGTTCGTGCTGGAGCTCCCCCCCGGTGTTTACCGAGTGCGTATCGGCCTCTACGACGAGGCCCGCGGAAAGCGCTGGCCCTCCGAATCAGGGGAGGCGATCGATCTCACGATGGTGGAGATCCGTTGAAGATGGGACTTCGAACGCGGATGGAAGACGGGATCCGGGTTCACAGCTTGGCCATCGTGTTCTTCCTCATTTTGGCAGTGCTGCTGACCTGGCCGGTAGCCATCACGGCAGGGTCCGCCTTGGAGAACGAAGGGGACGCCGTCCTGAACGCTTGGACGCTGGGTTGGGACGTAAAACATCTCCTGAGCCCGCGGGCCCTCCCGCACGCGCTAAATTTTTATCCTTACCCTTACACGTTGTATTTTTCGGAGAACTTGCTGGGGGCGGCGCTGCTGGCGGCCCCTGTGATCACAGCCACCGGGAACCCAATCCTGGCCTACAATATCCTCTTCATCGGCGCGTTCGCGCTGGCCGCCGCGGCCACGTATCTGCTGGTCTGGAGCCTCACCCAGGACCCGGAGGCTGCTGTCCTCGCCGGGGTTCTGTTCGCTGGCATGACCCTGCGGTTCGGCCCTTCCCCTCAGCTCCAGGTGCTGCTCAACTTTGGCATTCCCCTCTCACTGTTCTTTCTCTTCCGTCTCTTCCGAAACGGGCGCGTCCGTGAGGGGATTGGGCTGGGCTTGAGTGTTGCCCTGCAGACTTTGATCTCGATCTACCACGGCCTCTTCCTTTTGCTCGGGCTGCTTGTTCTCAGCACAGAGCGGCTGGTTCATTCCCGCATCCCCCGCCGCGTGGCTGGATCCGGGCTGTTGCTGGCGATAGTCCTGGCGGGTGGGATCCTGATCCCCATCCTCTGGCCTTATGTGGAGGCACACCGGTATGTGGGGGGAAGAAGCTTAGGGGATCAGGCGGCATTCGGGTTGCTCAGCTTCCTGCTGGTGCCACACGGCCACCTTTATGCCCGCATGCCGGTATTCGGAGAGATCCATCGCTATGCCCATGTGGAGACGCTGTTCCCAGGATGGGTAGCCCTGGGGCTGGCTGCCGCGGGGCTACTCCGTCGCCGGAGCTCCGGGCGGCGCCCTTTCGCGCTCCTGACCCTCCTGGGCTTCACATTCTCCATTGGGCCCGCCCTCCGCCTGCGGCTCGAGGATCCACCGATTCTGATCGGCATGCCCTACCTGTTCCTCTGGACGGCCTTCCCCGCTTTCCAGGCGATCCGCGTCCCTGCCCGCATGTTCGTGCTGGCCCAGCTGGGGCTGGCGGTGCTGGCCGGGCTGGGCTGGCGAGTGTGGAGGCCATCCCTTCCACGCCCCCGAGGGGTGTTCGGGGCATTGCTGCTCCTGGCCGTCCTGGAAGCCTATCGCGGGCCTTTCCCGCGCTTTCCGATTCCAACATCCGCATCCGCCCTGGACACCTGGCTGGCCCAACAGACCCGCGAGACTCCTTTCGTGGAATTCCCCACCCTGCGCACCCTGGATCTGACGGCGGATCCGATCAGCCTGAGCCGCCTAGCGCATCAGCAGTTCTCCACGCTCTACCGGCGTCAACCGACCCCTATTGGCTACAGCGGCTTCTTCCCCCCGCTGTTCTGGGAGGTAGCTGATCGCCTGCTCATGTTCCCTTCGCGGGAGGGCATCGCCTTCCTGTCCGATTTAGGCGTCCGCGCTGTCCTCGTCCGCTCCGAGGGCTGGCTGCCCGGGGAACGGGAAGCCTTCGAAGCCCGCTGGACGCTGTTCTTACACGTTTTCGAGCTGGCGCAGGAAAGCCCGGCGGGGCGTCTTTACCTCCTAAAACCTCCTCCTCCGGGAGACGGCCGCCTTCCCCAACTGATTGGAAAGACGGAAGGCGAACGGCTCTGGCTCTTCCTGCATTGGCCTCGGGGATCCGGTTCGGGGCGGATCGCGTTAACCCCCCCGCGTTATATTCTCCGCTGGCGCGGGGAGGGCCGGAATGGGTTCCTTGAGCGGACCGTCCAGGGCACACTCCCCCGGGCGCTTCCCGCCTACGTGACCCTCTTGCCCCTCACGGCTATTCCCATGCCGAGTGGGATCTCCCGGTGGGAGGCCATCCTGCACCTAGAGCCTGGGGAGATAGGACGACGGTCGCTCCCTCCCCTGCCTCCGCTGGAGCTGCGTAGGATCTCAGAGCCGGAGGAGATAGCAGCCGCGCTTCCAGTGGCCTCCGGCTTTGAAGAGCTCGGGCTGGAGTTCGACAATGGAGGGTTGCTGATCGCCCTGGTGCGAAGCGGCCATGCCTTCTGCCCGGGGGAGGTCCTGGAGTTCACTTTGTTCTGGACAGTGACGGACGCTGCTCGCTGGCGGGCCCAGGAGGCGACACCGGTTGTCTTCGTCCACCTGCACGACGCCCACGGCCGCATGGCTGCGGGGCGGGACCTGCCCGTGGATTTCGGCAGCCGACCGTTTCGGGAGTGGAAGGAAGGAGAGATCGTGATGCAATCCTACCGTCTGCCCCTCCCGACGGATTTGAGTCCGGGTCCTGCGGATCTGGTGCTGGGTCTTTATCCCATCGGGCGGCCTGACGCTGCGTCCCGCTGGGCGATCCGCTCCGGCCACATCCCGCTCCGGGAGCCCGGGGCGGCCCAGGTCGCTCGGGTCGAGATCCTCCCGACACCATGCCGAGTGCCCGAGGAGCCTTTTCCATGAAGGAGCGGGGATTGGTTCTGCTGTTGCTGGGAATGGTTTTTCTGGCCCTGCCCATGGCCCGGCCGGGGCTTCCTCCCACTCACGATGGGATCATCCACGCCTATCGAGTAGTGGAGATGGCCCGTCTGTGGCAGGCTGGGGTCTTTTATCCCCGCTGGGCGCCGGACCTCGCCTTCGGCCGTGGATATCCGCTCTTCCACTATAATGCTCCGCTTTTCCCCTGGCTGGCCGCTGTCGGGGTGTGGGTGGGTCTGGCACCCGAGGACGCGATCAAGTTGGTGCTGATCGGGGCCGCTGCCTTCGGCAGCGTCGGCGTCTATGGGCTGGCCCGCTGGTGGGGGCTCAGCGAGGGGGGCGCCGCGATCGCCGGCCTGGCCTACGCCTATGCGCCCTTTCGGGTGCGGGAGCTCTACGGCCAGGGAGACTTTCCGCAATACCTGGCCCTCAGCGTGTTGCCCTGGGTCTTGTGGGCCACCGGAGCATATATCCACCGTGGCGGATGGTCCCGCGGTGGGGGAGCAGGTGCGGCCTACGGGCTGCTCCTGTTGAGCCATAACATCACGGCCATGTTGGGGACACCGGTCATCCTGGGCCATGGCCTTCTGGTAATCGTCACGAAAGGCCATCCAGTCCGGGGAATTGTGCGGCTGGCGCGATCCCTCGCCCTGGGGCTCGGCCTAGCCGCCTTCTTCGTCGTCCCGGCGCTGATGGATCGCCCGCTGGTCCACCTGGATCGCCTCACTCAGGGCGAATATGACTTCCGCAAACACTTCATCGGGTTGGGAGAGATCTTCTCGATGCCGCCGTTGCGGGACGACCGCCTGGGGAACCGGCGGGAGTTCCTCACGCTGGGGCTGCCCCTGGTTCTGCTGGCCATGCCGGCCCTGGGGGAGATCGTTGCCCGCCACCGCCATCGCGCGCTGGCCCTCGGATGCACCGTTGGGCTTGCAGCGATGATCGGGATGATGACCTCCGCCTCCCGCCCTCTCTGGGAGACTGTCCCCTTGCTGGCCTTCGCTGAGTTCCCCTGGCGCTGGCTGGGGCTTGCCGCTCTCCCGTTAGCCCTCCTGATCGGGCTGGCTGCAGAGATCGGGATGGCCCGCTGGCCACTCCTGATCCCCCTGGGGTTCTCATGGACGCTGATCCTCAGCGCAAACGGCCTGATGCACAACGGTGGCACCTGGATCCCTTTGCGGGACGTGGGTCTCCGCGATCTTCATCGCTACGAGCGAGACCATCGCTACCCTGGCCTGACCAGCGTAGGGGAGCTGTTCCCTCGTTGGGTCGAAGGGGAGATCGAAAGCTCCCCGCTGGAGGAAGCGTATCGGCGGGAGGAAGAGCCCTCTCGCTTGGATGAAGCATCCCTCCCCCCCGGAGCATGGTCGATCCCTCTGGATCGGGCTCCCCTGGACCAGCGTTATTGGGTTCATCTGCCGGTGACCGCCCCGGTGCGCTTCTACACCCTGGCCTTTCCCGGGTGGGAAGTGCTGGTGGATGGCCACCGGATCCCGATGTGGGCCGAGGCAAGGACCGGATGGCTGTGGGCGGAGGTGCCAGCGGGGGCCCACGAGATCACGCTGCGCTTTCGTCCGCTGTGGTGGTGGAGGTTCCTGGAGGGATTCTCCCTTGGCCTATGGGGAATGGTCATCGCCCGCGGAGGATGGAGCCTGCGGGCCCTTCGTATCCCCTCCATCTGGATCCATCATCCATGGACCTTGACGGAGAGGGGCCTGGCCGTGAGCTTCCTGCTGGGCGCGCTATTGCGCCTCCCCGATCAGCTCTGGTCTCTCACCCGCGTCCCGTTGGATCGACCCGAGGGGCCCGCGGCGTATCTGCAGGTGGATTATCAACGCCAGATCCGGCTGCTGGGCTACCGGCTGGATCCCTCGGTCGTCCTTCCCGGCGGCGAGGCGCGGCTGACGCTTTGGTGGCGGGCGCTGACCCCGATCTCAGATCAATACAGCGTGTATGTGCACGCTATGCCCTGGGAGGATCCCGCCACCCTCGCCTTCCAGAGCGACCATATGCACCCTGCGGAGATCCCCACGAACGCATGGGATCCGCAGCGGATCTACCGGGACGAGCACCGCCTTCGCATCCCCCTTCAGGCCCATCCGGGGGTTTACCGGTTGCGGGTGGGGCTCTACCACCGCCTAGAGCCGACGCGGCGTCTGCAGGTGGATGAGACCGGTGCCGATGGGCTTGATCTGCCCCTCGCTTTCGTCGTCGCTCGACCGGTCCTGCCGCTCCCTCGGCCCATCGCGTTCAGCGGGAAGATCCGCCTCCTTGGGGTGGAGACACCGGCCGCGCTGCCAGCCGGGCAGCCATGGACGCTCTGGCTGTCTTTCGAAGCCCTGGCCCCTCTCGATGCAGACTACACACTCTTCGTGCACATCGTAGATGCCGCCGGGCAGCTCCGGGCACAGCGGGATCTCTACCAGCCCACCCGGCACTGGCCGGTGGGGGCATCGATCCCGGTGGAGGTGCCTCTCCCCGGGCTTTCCCAACCCGGGCGTTACATGATCCGAGTTGGATGGTATCGATGGCCCGGCATGGAGCACCTGCTTCCGGACCCGCAGCCGGAGCAGGGCCTGTATGGGATTCTGCCGATCTCCCTTGAGGTAGGAGGACCTTAGCCCATATGCTGCGCGAGCGTGGCTTCTGGCTGATGATCCCCGGCCTCCTGGTTGTGACCAGCCCATTGTGGTGGGCGGGCTTCCCTCCCTCCCATGACGGTGTGCTACACGTTTACCGAGTGCTGGAGATGCATCGGATGTGGCGTGCGGGGGTGCTCTTCCCCCGCTGGGCCCCTGACCTGGTCGACGGCCTGGGATATCCCCTCTTCCACTTCCTGGGCCCCTTGTTCCCCTGGCTCGGGGCCCTGGGGATGACCCTCGGGCTGGACCTGGAGAGCAGTGTCAAGGTCGTCTTGGCCCTGTTGACGCTACTGGGCAGCGCAGGGGTGTATCGACTGGCCCGCCGATGGGGAATCGGGGAGGGGGGGGCGATGGCGGCCGGCCTGGCCTACGCCTTCGCCCCCTTCCGGGTGCGAGAGCTCTATTGGCAAGGGGATTTCCCGCAGTATCTGGGGTTGTGTCTGCTACCCTGGACCTTGGATACCCTTCATGACTATCTTCGTGCAGGTGGATGGGTCCGCTGGTGGAAAGCCGGGCTTACCTATGCGCTGTTGCTCCTCAGCCACAACATCACGGCGATGCTCAGCACCGGGGTGCTGCTTGGCTACGGGGGGCTGGTGCTCTGGGCGGAGCGCCCGCCCCGGGCACGCGGGGGGAAGGCGCTTGGGGCGATGGGGCTGGGCATAGGCCTGGCTGCCTTCTTCGTGATCCCCGCTTTGTTGGATCGCTCCCTGGTGCACTTGGACCGCCTGCTCCAGGGACATTTTGACTTCCGCAAGCATTTCCTGGGGCTGGACCGCCTGCTCTCCCTTGTCCCGATTCAGGATCAAAGCTTGGGCAACCCTCAGGAGGTGCTGACCCTGGGCGGCCATCAGGTCGTCCTCGCCCTGCCGGGGCTGCTGGCCCTCCGTCGGCCCGGCCGATCCCGCGCCCTGGCCCTCGGGGCAGGGATCGCGGTCATCGGGATGATCGCGCTGATGACCCCAATCTCGCGTCTTCTTTGGGAACACGCGCCCCTTCTGGCCTATGCGGAGTTCCCATGGCGCTGGCTGGGCCCTGCCGCCCTTCCCGTGGCCCTGCTCATCGGCCTCTCCATAGAGGAAATCCACCGGGCCCGGGGGCTGGCCCTCGCAGGGATCTTGCTGGCGGTGATCCTGGGCGCGGCTCCCCTGTTGTACCCCTTTGGGCAGTTTACGGTGATGCGCGGGGCCACTCTGGCCGACCTTCAAGCCTTCGATCGCCGAGCAGGGCTGATCGGCCTGACCAGCGTGGGAGAGCTGCTCCCGCGTTGGGTGACTCGGGAGATCCGGGGCTCCCCGTTGGAGGAAGATTACCGGGAGGGACGGGAGCCCGTTCGGCTGCGGGAGGAGGATCTGCCCTCGGGCTCGCGGATGGAGATCCTTTCCCTCCACCCGCTGGATCAGCGCTTCCGGGTGGATCTCCCGCGCGAGGCTACGGTTTCCTTCTGGGTCTTCGCCTTCCCGGGCTGGAATGTTCAGGTGGATGGACAACCGGTGGCCGTCTGGCCGGAGGAGGGGACGGGACGGCTGCGGACGCGCCTGCCGGCAGGCTCTCATGAAGTCCGTCTGCACTTTGCAGGGCGATGGGATTGGCGTCTATTGGAACTGCTCTCTCTCGGGCTATGGGGAGCAGGGCTCGGTCGCTGGCTCTTGGCACGCCGGCGCACCCGGCCGGCCCTCCTGCAACCCGCCCGCCTTCGGGGACCTGCTCTCTCCACCTGGGAAACGGCCATCGCAGGGGGACTCGGGATGATGCTCCTGATCGGGAAACTCGTGTATGTGGATCCCCACACCAGCTGGTTCCGCCCTCGTTCGGATCCGAACCATCCCCCGGGGATGAGCGAGCGGGCGGACGTGGATTTCGGCCGCCGCGTCCGCCTGCTGGGGTATCATCTCTCCTCCTGGGTCGTAGAGCCAGGGGAGACCCTGAGCCTCATCCTCTGGTGGCGGGGGCTGCGTTCGATGGAGACCCAATACAGCGTGTATGTCCACGGGCTGGAGGCGCTCCCACCGAACCAGTTGCGTTTCCAGAGCGATCACATGCACCCAGGGGACATGCCCACGACGGCGCCGCCATGGCGAGACGAACGCTACATTCGGGACGTGCACACCCTCCGGATCCCGGCCGATCTCGCCCCCGGCCCCTATCGGCTGAAGGTAGGATTATATGAGAAAGACTTCCCTTGGAAGACCGTTCCGGTCGACTCGACGGGGGAAAACGGATATATGCTTCCACGCATCCTGCTGGTGAACCGCCGGATGCCTCCGTCTGCTCGACTGTCGGAGCCGATCTCCTTCGGCGGGGCGCTTCGCCTGGTCGGCGTGGAGCGGCCGACACGGATCCCCCCGGGTCAGCCGTGGAAGCTCTGGTTTTACTGGGAGGCCCAGCGTCCTATCGACCGCTCCTATACGTTCTTTGTTCATCGACTGGATGAGAGCGGGATGGTTCGAGGCCAGCGGGACGCCCCGCCTTATCAGGGGGCTTTCGAGACGTCCCGCTGGCCAACCGGGGTAATCCTCGCGATCCCGGTGGATCTGGAAGGGGTGGATCAGCCGGGGCGCTACCGCCTGCGGATCGGCTGGTATGAGTGGCCATCGATGGCGCACCTGCTCCTCCCCTCTGGGGAACCAGCCTATATCCTCCCTCAGGCGATCGAGGTGGGACCATGAGGCCGTGGCGCGCTTTCATGCGGGATGGGATCATGGCCCTCGCCTACGCCCTTGGGGCCATCCTGCTCACCGCCCCGCTGATCTTCCGCCTGGCGGACACCCTCCCGCAGGATCTGGGAGACCCGCTGCTCAACACCTGGATCCTGGCCTGGGAGACTCGCGCGTTAACCGAGCGCCCCGGCGCCTTCTTCGACGCGCCAATCTTCTATCCACATCGCGGGACCCTGGCTTACTCGGAGCCGCTGCTGGGGATCCTGCCCTTCGCCTTCCCGTTCATCCTGGGCACCGGGATCCCGGCCCTGGGCTACAACGTCGCCTTCCTCGCCTCGTTCTGGATCGCCGCGCTGGGGATGGCCCGGCTGGTGCGGGCGTGGGGAGGAAGCCGCCGAGCGGCCTTCCTTGCCGGGTGGCTGTTCGCCGGAGCCCCGTATCGCTTCGCCCACCTGATGCACCTGCAGCTGCTCTATATGGGCTGGATCCCCCTGGCCATGGCCGCCCTGCTGCGATACCTGCGGCGGCCCACCGGGCGGCGCGCCCTGGACCTGCTGCTCTCCCTCCTGTTGATGACCCTCTCTACCTGGCACTTGGCGGTGTTCGGAGGGATCATCCTCGTCCTCCTAAGCTTCTGGAGCCTGCGGGAGAAGCCCCTCTCCCGACCGGCCGCAGGGAAGCTGGGACTCGTGCTCCTGGTGTGGGGGCTGGTCACGGGAGGGGTCGCGATCCCGTATCTACGGGTGGCCCCGGAGCTGGCCCGCCACCGGGATCTCCGGCTGGCGCAGGCGTTCTCGGCATGGCCTGTCGACGGGCTGGCGGCTGCTCCCGCCCTGCGGATCCTGGGTCCCCTCACGGCACCCTTCCGCATCCCCGGCCACACCACTCACGAAGCCCAGCTCTATCCCGGGCTGGCACCTCTCTGGATAGCCGCTGCGGCCTGGCGAGGACGTGGGAAAGGGCCTGCCCGCGCGGTGCGGCGCGCCGCCTGGATGGGCCTGGGCCTGGGGATGCTGATGGCCCTGGGCCCCCGCTGGGACATCGGACCGATCTCCGTTCCAGGGCTCTACGCCGGCCTCGCCGCCTTGTTGCCCTTCATCACGTTGATTCGAGCCGTCGCGCGCTGGTTCATGCTCTCGTTGGTCGGCCTGCATGCGCTGGCAGGGTTCGGCCTGGAGAACAGCCTCTCCTCTACTCGGCGGCGCGTGCCCCTCGCCCTCGGGATCCTGAGCCTGGGGACGCTGGAGGCATGGGCGGTCCCCCTTCGCCTCGCCGCTCTCCCCCAGCCCTCGGCGCTGCCGCCGGTTTACCGCTGGCTCGCCCAGCAGCCGGGAGAGTTCGCCATTGTGGAGCTACCGGTCTTCCTACCCTTGGATGCGGGTGAAACCCGGCGCATGTATGCCGCTCTGGTCCACCGCAAGCCCCTGGTGATCGCCTACAGCGGCTACATTCCACCGGACATCCAGGATCTACGGGAACGGCTACGGGCTTTCCCGCGTCCAGAAGCCCGCGAAGCCCTCGCCGCCCTGAGGGCGATAGGCGTGCGCTACGTGCTGGTCGATGAAAGCCAGCCGGAGCTCCATGGGTTCTCCACGAAAGGGATTTGTGAGATCGCCCGGGATCCCCGATTCCTACCCACCATTCGCATGGAGCCCTATTGGGTATTCGAGCTGGTGCCCCCCTCCCGGAAGTCGGTGGAGCCCCCGCCGCGGCGTCCGGTTCGCATCCCCTTCGGGGAGGTCGCCGTTCTGCGGGGCTACGCCATACGTTGGCTCTCCGAAACCGAGGCGGAGGTCTGGCTGGAATGGGAGGCAGGCGCGCGACCTCATGGCAGCTACTCGATTACTGCTCAGATGCTTGATGAACGGAAAGAGAAAGTTGCTCAGTATGACGGACCTCCACACAACGGTGGCTATCCATTCCTCTGCTGGCAACCCGGCGAGCGGATCCTGGATCGCCGGGTGTTATCCGCCCAGGGACTGAAGCAGGCCCGATGGTTGGGCGTGGGGATCTACGAGTGGCCTTCGCTGCAACATCTCCCGACCCCACCGGAAACGGAGCGGAGCGGCACCCTCATCCTGTTGCCGCTACTCGCCACGCCGTGATCCATCCTTCCTTAGTGTGTAAGTCTCAAAGCAATCGAAGGGCAAATCTTCACGGTCCTGTCGCCTCGCCATCTACCGGACAGATCCGAGCAAGATGTGGAGGCAGGCGTGGGACGCTGGGGAATGATCGGACTGATCCTGTGGCTGGGCTTCAGCATTCGGATCACAGGCTTGCCGGCCCTCCGGCATAACTACGATCATTCGTTCCCCATCGCCCAGGCGGCCCTCTGGCGGGAGCAGGGGATCTGGCCTCTCGTTGGGCAGCGATCCACGCTGGGGATCCCGGCCTCGCCTCTGGCGAGCCTGCTGATCGTTCCCGTCTTGGCCCTCGGCCCAGGACCCTGGCTTCCGCACTACGCAGCGGTAGCTCTGGATATGCTGGCGCTGGCTCTGGCGTATCGGACAGCCCGGTCAATGGCGCCCCCCTGGCTCGCGCGGGTGGCTTTGCTCATGGCGGCCTTCTCGCCCTGGCATGTTTACTTCACCCGAGGCACCTGGCTGCCGGGGTGGTTCCCCTTTTTCGTGGCCCTGGCCCTCTGGGCCTGGAGCCCTTTCCTGATCCAAGGGGGATCCCCCTCGCCGGCCCGCATCGGATGGGGCTGGGCCGGGGTCGCGCTGGCCGTCTTGGTGCACCCGGTGGGACTGCTCCTGATCCCGCCCGCGCTCCTCTCCGCGGGGCTGATGCCCGGCAACCGGTGGGTTCGGGGGGTCGGCGCTGGGTTGATGTTGGCAAGCACCCTGGCGTATGGGGGGATCGCATGGCATGCCTGGGAGGGCCCGCGAACGCTCCGGCTGCCTGCTCGCCTCTGGCCCTGGCAGGAAGTGGCCTTCGCCCACGCCCTACGTATGGTCTCCGGGAAAGACTTCGCCGAGATATGGATGGGCGCAGCCTCTCCACTGGATCGGCTGCTCGCCCGTCTGGCCCGCATCGGCGCGGGGCTGATCGAAGCTTCCATCGCTCTGGCAGTGCTGGAGTCCGTGGCGAGAGGGCTGCGGCAGCGACATGGGCATTCGCCGCTGCTCCCCATCTGGTGGGGCTTCCCCGCCGTGTGGCTGGCCCTCCCCTGGCCGTATCCCATCCATATCCATTACCTGGTCCCCACGTTGCCCGCCGGGGTCCTTCTGGCCATCCAGCCCTGGCGGAAGCTTCCGAGGAGCTCCTGGGGACGCTATCTCATTGAAGCAGGAACGTGGGGGGTCGCCTTCGTATGGGTTCTGATCTTGCTCGCGGCAGATCGGAACGCCCGGCTTCACCCATGGACCGGCAACCCCGAGGAGCTGCCCCTGGCCGAATCCGCCATCCTGGCCCGACGCCTGCTCCATGGGCTGGAGGAGGATCCCCAGGCGCAGATCTGGCTGCCATGGGAATGCGCGGAGACCACGCCGACTTGGCTTGCGGGGGTAATGGGGCGGACCCCGGAGATCCGCTGTGGCTTCCGGCCGGACCGATTGGCCGTCGCGCACACCACCCATCGGACCCTCATGGTGCTCTTTGGAACCGGCACTCCCCCTCCGCTGGAGCCCCTGAGCCGGCCGCCCTCATGGCTTCATCGGATGCCGGATGGTGCATGGATAGCCCTCTACGAGATCCGCCCCGGGGAGCTCCGACCCGCCATCCCCCTGGGTATCCTGACCGATTTGGGTTGGCGGCTCCTGGGGTATGATCTCGAAGAGAAGGGGGATCGCCTTCACATCACCACCTACTGGCAGGTGGAAAGGATCCCTGAGGACCCCGGACGGTGGGCATGGCATTATCAGCCGTTCCACCACCTGCTGGATTCGGAAGGGCATCAACTGCAGAACCCCAGCGGCTGGGGGGTTCCGGGGCATCTCTGGCGGATCGGCGACGTCTATATCGATCATACCGAGCTTGTCTTCCCGAAGGAGATCTCACACCGCCCCCTTCGCCTGGAGCTGGGGCTGTTTGATCCGAACCGCGTCGTCCGGGCGCGATTTCTTCTGCCGATCGGAGAGATGGAGACCTTGATCTTGAAGGTTTGGAACTGAGAGAGATCCTGGCGATGCGGGGAGAGCGGTGGATCGTCCTTTTCCTGTTGCTGGCGGCCAGCGGGCTTGCCTGGCGGGATCTCCACCGGCCCGCTATCTGGTTCGATGAGGGATGGAGCGGGTGGGTGGCCCGCATGTCCCTGGAAGAGGGGCTCAGGAAAGCGGCGCAGGATCGCCATCCTCCTCTTCGCCCGCTCCTCGATCATATGTGGATCCGCATCGCAGGGGAAACGGAGTTCGCCTTGCGCTGGCCCTCCAGCGCCTTCGCGCTGCTTGCCCTGGCCCTGGCGTGGCGGGCGTATTATCGGCTCCGATTCGAGCCGCCCGGAGGATGCATCGGGATGGGAGCGATCCTGCTCTCCTCCCTGTGGCTGGAGCAAACCAGACAGGCCCGTATGTATACACAGGCCGCCTTTCTGGCCCTTCTCTCGTGGTGGACGATGGAAGATTGGCTGCGTCGTCCGGGCTCCTGGCACCGGTGGGGGCTATGGCTCCTCTCGAGCTTCACCTTCCTGATGACCCACTACTACACCGTTTTCTTCCTGGCTGTGGAGATGGGGCTGCTGCTGAGATATACGCGGGGCTGGATGAGGGCGAAGACCCTCCTGGTGCTGGGGCTGGGGGGGCTCGGCATAGGAGCCTGGATGGCCTTCGGCGGCATATCCACGGGCCTCTTTACGCCCCAGTCCCGGGACCTGGCCGATCACCCGCTCCAGGGGATCCAGACCATGGGTCTTGCTCTTCGATCGCTGGTGGAGGCCCATGCCCCGGGGTCCTCTCCCCCAGAGGTCGCCCTGATGCTGAGCCTGTGGCTCATCGGAATGCGTCCGACAGGGCACGCGGTGGCCTCCCGCTGGCGCTGGCTGACTGTGGGGAGCCTAACCATCGCCTTGATTGTGATGGCAGGGATCCGAAGCAATCTCCTCAACTTCGCCCCGCGGCACGTTCTCTACGTCCTCCCTTTCATGGGAATCGGTGTCGGACGTGGGATCGCTCTCCTGTGGCGATGGAGCGCCCGGGTCCGCCTGGCAGGAGCAAGAAAGGCGCTGGCTTACCTGGGGCTGCTGTTGCCGATCGCCCTATCCGTCAACCGACTGCAAGCTGCGCTCTCTCAATGGGATGCGGCGGTGAAAGGCGTCCATCCGGAAAGGGATTTGGTCGCCTTGATAAAGAAGCAGGCTCAAGAAGGCGACCTCCTGTTCACCTTGCGCGGCCATTATGGGATCCGATATTACTGGGCTCAGAGCTCGCTCGCGCTGCCCCTCATCGATGGGCCGCAGACGATGGTCACCAGCGATGAGATCGTATCCGGCTGGCTTTCACCCCCTCTTTCAGCGTGCACCGGCGAGCGAAGGCTGTGGCTGATCGCCTGGCAGGACGACATCGTGGATCCCTTGGCGCTGTTCCCACGCTGGCTGCTCTGGAACGGCTTCGAGGAGAAACGAGATGCCGTGGGGGGCCTGCGCCTCTATCGCTATCGCATATCCTGCCCTCCCCAATCCCCACCGGCTCCCGCCCTCGAACGCCCTGTGGATTTCGCGCCGGGCATCCGGTTGCGAGGTGTCCAGATTTGGCCCCCCCGCTCCCAAGACCGCATCCTTCGGATCACAACAGTGTGGGAACGCACAGGGCCGATCCGGGAACCGGTCAAAATCTTCCATCATATGTATGACCGCTTCGGCCGGCTGATCGCCCAGGAGGATGTGCCGCTGGCGCGGGGCCTATACCCGATCGCCGACTGGCCTACCGGCGTTCCCATCATGCTCTTCGCAGGTATCCGACTGCCCTCCGAGATGCCTCCCGGCCTTCAGCAGGTCGCCATCGGGTTATACCATCCCATGACAATGGCCCGATATCCCGTTCGGAGCCCCGCGTCTGGAGAGGACACAATCCGTGTGGCGACCGTGGACCTCCCATCGCTCTTAGGGCGCTGGCAGAGTCTACCGATCCGGGGACCCCTGGTCTGGGATGACGGCATCGCCTTAACCGGTGTGTGGTTGGATCCGGGGCCACAGGTTCACCCTGGGGAGACGCTTCGCGTGTTGACCTCCTGGGTTCGGATGCGCGCGGACGCGCGGGAGAGCTCAGAACCCGTTGTCACCTTCATCCATCTATGGGGAGAAGATGAACATCTCATCGCCCTGGATGACCATCCTCTGTTGGAGGAACGCCATCCTCCCTCACAATGGGAGCCTTGGGAATCGGTTTGGGATCGCTTCGATCTCCGCATCCCGGAGGATTTGCCTGCGGGCGCTTATCGCCTGGTGATCGGACGCTATGAATGGCCCGCTTTGGAGCGGATCCACGTCCACGGGCAGGATCATTACCCGCTCACCACGGTGGGTGTTCTGCCATAAGCCGGGCCGATCCCCATCACTGGGAGGTTCCAGATGCCTATTCGTCGCCTTTCGAACCATCTAAAGATAGGCCTCGCCCTGCTCTGGATTACTGCGCTCTGGTGGCTATTCGTGTGGCGGTATCTGACCCCTGTACCGGCTGACCGGCTCATGCTGGCCTTGGGGGATTTCACCCACACTTACTACGTGTTCCGAGACCTTGCCTACCGGTCCCTCCGGGTCGGCGAGTTTCCCTTCCGGGCCCTTTGCCTCTTCAGCGGCTACCCCTATCAGGCCTATCCGCAGTCTGCTCTTTTCTATCCCGGAACTTGGCTGACATTGCTTCTCTCTATGGCATCCGGAACTTCCCACGCCTCCCTCGATGGATTTCATCTGGAATCCCTAATCCATCTATGGATTGCAGGGATGATGGCCTATCTCTTGCTCACTCGCGAAACCGGGAATCGGTGGAGCGGCCTGATAGGAGCCATCGTTTTCGCCTTCGGCGGCTATATGACCGGTTACCCGATTCTGCAAGTCTCCATCGCCCAGGCATCCGCCTGGGCTCCGTTGCTTCTGCTGGGGTTGCGGGAACTCACAGAGGGCCGAAAGATCGCCGGGGCCCTTGCTGCCGGCATGGCCGGACTCTTCATTCTGCTAATCGGCCACCCCCAGATGACGCTTTATAGCATCCTCCTGGGCGTCGCCTATTTCAGTTTTTGTCTCTTTTCCCTCTCATCCGCCGCGCATCTCCCACGCTGGAAGCCTGTCCTGCAAGCCGCCTGGATCGGAACACTAACTCTCGGCGCTGCGGCGATCCAGCTCCTCCCTACCCTGGAATATTACCGTCACTCCAATCGCGTGCGCCTGCCCTTCCCGGAATCCGGCACCGGCTTCCCGATCCAGGATGTCCTCCAGCTCCTCCAGCCCGGCCTGGTGAGCC
>Ga0209143_1000173_pt1 | contig 31069 bp, 36 predicted proteins | sample FaiFalFF_MnMetaG_3_FD_184739 | JGI IMG/M metagenome (GOLD analysis project Ga0209143, IMG submission 184739) | Freshwater microbial communities from Yellowstone National Park, Wyoming, USA - Fairy Falls B (FF_Mn_B) MetaG (SPAdes) (version 3) | ecosystem: Environmental > Aquatic > Freshwater >...
CCGATAACCGCATACTTCTTCTCAACCCTGACCCATTCATGGTCCCTTGTATAAAACAGGCCTTCAGGTACTTCGTATCTCTCCGACATACTACAACAAACCTACCCCGAAAAACTCCAATATATATCTCTTTGCAAATGACAAATACGGATGCTTGACGGAATTTGCTGCCAAAGCCTAACATCTGCGTAATACCGGTAAAACCTATCGGAAATCTGTCTAGGATTGGTGGAGAAAAGGCTTTAATGCCCTTCCTCATCAATAGGCGCGAGCGGAAATGGGTAAAGAAATGCTGGTTGTTGAGTCTAGGGTTAGGGAAGCCCTACCGGAAGGGATTCGGCTGAGCAGCGATGCACTCGAAGGCCTTGACGCGGTGGTCCGTGAGATACTCTCAAAGGCGGTCAAGCGCTGTCAGGCTAATGGGAGAAAGACGCTGATTAAAGAGGACTTTTAGGACCCGTCCGTAGTAGGGCTCTAATTTTTTATGACGCGTGTAGGTTGAAGCGGTAGAGTGAATTATTATCCGTTTGCATCATTTAAGTGGTTTGAAGCGGGGTTTTAACTTCTCCAAAATCTGCGGAAGCGTCGTATACTCCATCTCCTCATGACCCAGCCTAGCCGGTTCGAACTCGCCCATCGTCCTGAGGTAGAGTGCTACCTCGGCTGCTTTCTGTCGCACATAGTCCCAGAACGGGTCTTCGAACAGGTCTGCGGGCTCTACGCCGTCCACACCAACGAGTTTACCGTTGCTCACCTGCCAGCCCATCGCTATCACCCGCGGCGGGCCGTCGAAATAGCTTACCGTATTCTGCTCTTTCTTAAATGAGACAGGTATCAAAGGCCCCCTGTGAGAACCACGCATCCAGCCGCTGACAAGGGGGGGAACCGCGAAAGCGCTTAAAATCTCACCTACAGCAGGGAATCCCGCCTGCGCCCTCACCATGCATACAGGGTCGTCTTTCCCAACATACCTGCCCGCAATCAGGCTCAACCTCGTTGTACTCGCAGCTGCGGCCGGCTCCCCATCCACCGCCCTGTAAACCTTTGATATCGCGTAACGGCCAGGTGTACCTATCAGGCCTATAAGGTCATACATTTCCTCAGGGGTTTTGAGCGTAACAACCTGCGACTCGATTAAGTCCAGCACCTCAAACTTGAATCCGTCGTGGAGCTTGGGGTCGATTACAAGTCCCGCAGTGTTGTCAGGTGACGCAAATATTCTGTACAGTGGTATGTTCCAAGCCCCTGGCTCCGTCTTGTCTGCGGCAAACACGACAATAGGGTCTGAGCCGCGTTCGTCGAACTCGAGCTCGGCAACTCCCGGCCCAAGCCCGCGAACATTTCCGCTAAAGGCGTCGCTCAAAAGGTCCTGCCCGGCTCCGTAAAGCTTCAACCTTTTCGCAACCTTTTCAGTTATCTCCTTGAATATGCTCCATGCGAGGCCATGGACCTCGGCGTTGTCCACCCCCCTGCTGTGGGTCATCACTAGTATTATGTCGTCGCCGCAGTGTGTTACGTATCCCGAGCCGAGGAGACCTGTTTCCTCGGCATCCCTAAGCCTAGTTGAGGCGAGGCTGAGCATTTCACGATGAGGCCTGTGGTGTCCTGCAACGCTTCCAACATCCGCTTTGATGACCGAAACAGTGGTTCTCATATGCTTTCAGGCTATAGGCTTCTTGCCCGGTAAAAGCTCTTACGCCAGGTCCAGGTCCTGTAGGCCACATAGACCAGCAGGCATGCCGTCAGCAACGCAGAGACCCTGAGGGAAGCCAGAGCCTCAGGGTTGTCCAGCACATAGACCTTAAGTGTTGTGTCCGAGACCACCGTGTATGTTGTGGCTGAGAAACTCTCAGGTCTTACAGCCCGTGCAACATATGTCTGGCTCGGCAGGAATATCGGCTGCTCGGCGGGGTAGGAGTGAACCTCTCCATTTAGCTCCAGAGACCTAGGACCTACGTGAATTGAGCCGTTTGGGTAGATCAGCCGGAAAACAACCCGGTTCAGGCTCAAGGTTATGTTAAGGTGGACGCCGGGGGAGAAGGCTACAGGGACCTTGACCGACGCGCCCGGCAGTTTAACGAATACCTCGCCCTCCCATCGGGGAATGACATAAGTTAGGTTGCTGTAGTCGGTGATGACGAGGTTGTTGAAGTAGATCACCTTAGTCAGACCGTCCTTATCCGTCCATGAGGGTCCCGGCGTTGAGAGGCTGTAGTTCTTCAGCACTTCTGCATGATTGCTGTCGTAAAGGGATACAGTTGCCGCGGGGGGTCTTAGGATTACAAACCAAACATCACCTAACGAGTTGCCGACTACAAGGGTTAGATTCTTTGCGGCGGCTGTACCGAAATCGATTCTCACTGAACGGCTTAAACCGGGTAATACGTTTAACGACTTCGGGACTACCACTACCTCCTTCTCATACAGAACACGGTTGTCGGTGGTGGAGACCAGCCTCATAACATGAGGGCCGTAAGAAAGCTGTCGGAGGCCTGATGTCCCTACAGAACCCGCCTCGGGGAGGGTTACTGTGAAGACCGATGTGTTGTTTACGGTCTTTGACTGGACGAGCTTTGACATTACCAGCTGGTCTATGGTGATGCTGTAGGGCTTTTTCTGAAGCAGGCCACTGTAGCTTAGGGGCCCGGCTTTACGCAGCAGGTCGAAACGTGCGAGAGATATGTTTAGGCTCTCCAGCCTTATCTCGACGGGTGAGCCCGCAGTTACTACATCCACCCATTTGTTATCCATGAATAGCGCATAACCCTGCGTCGAGGCCGAGGCGGCGAACACAACTTCTTCAGGTTTGAGGTTGGTGGAGACTGTGAAACTGGGCATTCGCTCGATGTCTTCGACTTTTATACGTGTGGTCAGACCGTCATCTGTGGTTAAGACCCATTCCCCCACATCTGCCGGTGTGAACCTCCGCAGCTCTCGCGGGTAGCCGTCCGGGACGTAAAACCTCTCAGCCGCCCCCGAAGGCGGCTTCAGCTCCAAGAACCCGTTTCTACCCAATAGCTTGACGACAAGTGTTTCGCCGACGCTGAAACTCAGCGAACCGCCTTCAAGTAGCGGTAGCATCTGCTCCTCTCCGTAACCAATCATCCAAACTGCCTGCAGCTCCGCATGCGGCTGTAGAGAGAGGATTAGTAGGATGAGCAGACCTATGCTATGCATACCACCACCTTAACATAACAGCGGCCGCCAACGTAAGCAGGGAGACGACTCCCAGAAGCATAGCCGGCGTCAACCACTGATAAAATATCACGGTCAACAAACCAATCCCCATTAAGGCTATTGCTGCGAGAAACGCACCCACCCACTCTGAAGTAATGTGTGGAAAGCCATCAGGTTTAGCTGCCGTGAATAGCATGAGGGCTATGGTTGCAGCCCCCGTAATACTGGACATCAAGAATATAGGCGGGTTTTGGGGCGGGATTACGTTAACTACATCCCTGCCGAGAAACCCGATAAGGTTTCTCACAAGCGTTGTAAATATGGCCTCAGGCTTCGTGCTGCCCCCCTCAGCCACCGAGTACAAAAGGGTCGCGAAAACGTAGGCTGTGAAATATCCTGTTAGAAGTCCTGAGAGGTTTCTGCTGTTGTAGGCTGCTAAAGCGAAAACTATGGGTGAGGCGAGGACGTAGCCTGTTGCGAGGCCTAGGAAGGGTGCTGGGTTTCCGCTGAACAGCAGGTAAACGGTGTAGGCGGCTGGTAGGTAAACAAGGCCCACACCAGCCCATTTCAACCTATCGGTGGATGTTATCAAAATCAGTGAGACAGCACCTAAAACCATGTAGTAGTTGGAAAAATCGGTTTTGAGGTATGTAAGCAGCGAAATCACCAGGGTCGGCAGAACCGCTGTGAACCGAACTATTTTTCCGACAATCATGATGCAGCCCTCAGAACCCTGTGGAGATGTGCGAGGTAGCTGGCCAAACTGTGCTGGCTAACTTTCGCGACGTTAGCTATGTGCAGAAATTTCCCAACCCTCAAGTCCTCCAGGATGGCTAACGAGCGCTGTATCCTGTTCTCAGTATCCAGCGTGGGTATGAGAGTGAAAAGAACACAGCCTGTCTTTCTAAGCTTTTCCGAGAGTTGTGAAAGCTGTTCAGGTCTTACGTTGACCAGCCTCCCTATCAGGAAAGCTGCGTCGAATTCCCCGGTTTCCTCGGTTTCCTTGACCAAGTCGTATGCGGGAACCGGTTTTGAAGCAATCAGGAAATAGGCCAGCTCCTCCAGCCCCGCTGTATTGTAGACTGTTACGGTGTTGCCGCCGGTAATGCCGAGCAGCCTAACGGTGACGATATCCCCTGACTCGACCATGGCCTTCGTAACCGCCATGACGGCGTCGAACACCGAATCTAGGAGGGGTGGGCTTCCCACCAAGCCAGCCTTGGTCACCTCAACCAGAAACAATATCCTCAACCTGTTTACTCTGTCGAACTTCTTAACGTAAAGCTCCCCATCCATCCTCGCGGTCCTCCGCCAGTCAACTGCTTTAAGGGGCTGCCCCTCCTCATATTCACTTACTTCCCTGAAAACATCCTCCACACCGTATTTGACCGATAACCCGGTGCCGGAAACATAGACGTTTTGAACGGCTTTCACCCCCTCTGAGAGACGTGGTTTCTCAACCGTGCTTGGGAAGACGTAAAGGTTGGCCCGCTCCTCCAAAACTAAAACCCTGCATACAAGTCCATATTCGTCGACCACCCTGATGACGGGCGGGCCGAGTCTATAGACACCTCTGGCCGGGGCGTAGGCCCTGTAACGTAAAGTTACCGACTGCTTGGGTTGAAGCCTTTCCTCCACACTTAGAGACCCCTCCACTAGAACCAGTTTATCCACAACATCATTTAGCACTACATGCAGCGGCGTCTCAGACAGGTTTGTCAGAGTTACTTCAACTGTAAACCTCTCGCCAGTCCTCACCATCTTGACGTCAAGCCTTCTGCTAAAGCCGAAAGCGGTGCTTTTGATCCTACTTAGCCTGCGGGCTGTGAGGAGGATGTAGGTGAGTGCGAAGACCGATACTGCGTATGTGCTGAGGGTGAGAGGGGGGTAGACAATTACTGTTGTGGCAGCCAGAGTCAGCGTGAAACATGTTGCTAAGAGCTTAAATCCCTCGTTTGTCAGCCTCATAGCGGAACCGCAGCTGCCTTAAGATATTCGTCGATAACCTGCTTGACGAAGCCGTATTCCGGTGTTCTTGAAAGGGCTCTGTACTCTGGTTTGGGCATGAGGCGGTGGTTCAGGACACGGAAGCATACGTGTTTTACATCGTCTGGGATGACGTATTTTCGACCCCTTAACGCGGCCAAAGCCTTCGCCGCATATAGCAGCGCTACTTCAGCCCTAGTGCTGGCTCCAACAACCAGCCTGCTGTCACGGCGGGTCTGTGAAACAATCTCAACTATGTACTGGAGGATTTCAGGAATTACGACCACGTCGCGTATCTCCTGAACAGCCGCCATGATGGACTTTGCGTCAACAACAGGGTTCACAGGAATCTGCTCGCCGAGCAGGTTTTTCTTCTCAAGTATCTTGGCCTCCTCAGCGGGTGCAGGATAAGATATAATAACCCTCATCATGAAACGGTCTATCTCCGCCTCAGGTAGGGGGAAGGTTCCTTCAAGCTCTATCGGGTTCTGGGTGGCTATGACGAGGAATGGTTCTGGGAGACGGTGTGTGACACCTTCGACCGTCACCTGCCTTTCCTGCATCGCTTCAAGCAAGGCCGACTGACTCCTTGGCGGGGCCCTGTTTATCTCATCTATCAAAACGATGTTGGCGAAAATAGGTCCGGGTCTAAACTCCAGCTCCGATGTTTTTCTGTTGAAGACAAGGCCCCCGATTATGTCGGAGGGAAGTATGTCGGATGTAAACTGTATCCTCTTGAAGTTTAGGCCTAGAGCCATGGCGAAGGATTTGGCGAACAAGGTCTTCGCCAGACCCGGAACCCCTTCCAGTATGATGTGCCCACCTGTGAAGAGAGCTATAAGGCTGGACTCCACGGCCTCCGACATCCCAACAATAACTTTGCCTATCTCATTCCGAACATTTTCCGCGATGTTGAATGCTACTGTTTTCTCAACCACTCCAAAACCTCCTCCTCCACACCGCGTAGAACACGTCTCCTATCAGGATTACGCTCCTCCCTTACCATCCTCCTCAAACTCTTTAAAAGCCGTCTATAACTGCCTTCCTCAGCAAGTTGGAAGAGGAGGGCAAAGTCGTCAAGGCCTTCATATATGTCTTCACGCTGCTTAAACCTCTTCACCCTATCTCGGGGTGCGAGGGCCAGCCCTAGAAACCCGGCGCAGGCCAAAGCCAATGTAAGGTAGAGTATTATGTCAGCCAAAGCCTGCAGCCCCCCTGTTTAGTTTTTCAAGACATTCGCGGAATCTCGACAACATCTCAGGTGTTGGATTAAGTCGGGCAAACCTAACAGGCTCATAGACCTCGTAAAGCGCCCCAAAAATCTCACCAACGTATGGTGTGAGCCTGCCGCCATCCAGTAACTCGCGCGGTGTAACAGACCTACCTTCTACACCGTAGAAACTACAAAGCTTGACAAAACAGGCGGCGAAAGTTTGTGAAACAGCCTCCGCGTACTCCCCCCTGCTGACAAGTTTTTGAAACGTCTCTAACTCTGGTGAAAAATCCATCCCCTCAGCTCTGGCTTCATCTGTCTTGGGTGTGGAGCGGGTAAGCGAGTACCTAATCAATATGAGGCCGACCACGGCTGCCGCTAGAAACACGTTGACGATAAGCCAGAAAGAGACGTTGTAAAGAACGGACTCCATGCTAGCTCATCCTTAGTATCTCGTTTTCAACCGTGTAGAAGGGGACGTAGCTTTTGTCAAGCCAAACAACCTGCACAAGGTCTTGTACGGCGGCTGTTGTTGCAAGCGGTTCCTCTGATGTTAGGATGTATGTGAACGGGCCTTGGTAGGGTGGTTCAAAGCTTTCTCTGTAGGATGTTATGTATGAGCCTGCAAAGACCTTTTGGTATTGTTTGAAATCCATGTAGGTTAAGTGGGGGTTCCCATAGTAGCCCGTCAAATTGGCTGGTGGAGAAAAATAGACGGTGACGTATGATGTTGTCTGGGCTGTGTCAACTGTAACGTTAACCGCCTCCACCTGAAATCTATGCTGCAAGTATGTGACCCGTAGCTCGGTAAGGTAAGTGTTGACCTCAATCTCTAGGGTATGGGTCGGCAGTAGCTGCTGCGGCGAGCTAAGCTCCACTATGTGTTTGCCCGGCGACGTTACAAAGTATGCGTAGCCATAGAGATTTGTGAACGCCGCCTTTTCATCATGCTTCACCAAAACCCGGGTAGCGGGCATGGTGTTTACAACTACTCCGTCAACCACGTAGGAGTGTTCGACCCTTATCCGTAGAAGGTAGGGTTTTGAGGGTGATTCGCCGAAGGTTATTTCGTACTGGATGCTGCTGCGGGCGAAGGGCGGGGACACTGTGAATATGTTGAACAATAGGATTATGGCGACCGAGCCTAGGATAAGCGCTATCCGCCGGATGCTCAACCACCCAAAACAACCTATAAGCCATATCTTATGCTTTTCCGAACATGTTTCCCGGCTGGTAGTTCATCCTTTAATAACATGTAGCTCTTTGCATTGCAGGGTTGGATGAGGAGTCTGTTGCTGTAGAGGAGATAAGCCGGCTTGAGCTTCTTGAGGACGGGACAGCCGTCCATGTTGAGGGCAATCTTTCATGGTTTGCGGAGCGGGGTTACGGGGACCGGCGGCAGGACGGCCGCTGGAGTTTCAGCATGGTTGAAACCCTCTACCTAGTGAAGAACAACAAAGCCACGGTTTACAGAAAAGGTGTCCAACTAAGCTTCAATGAACTGCTCTCTACCTACATCAAACTGGACGGTAACGTGTGGAGGGACTATGTGATATACATGGATTTGCGTAAGAGACGGTATGTTGTTAAGGAGGGATACAGCCCGAAGCTCAGGTTCAGAGTTTTTGAAAGAGGGACGTATGGGGAGAAGCCGGCAAAATACGTTGTCATACCGTTTTATGAGGGGGAAAACGTCGAGGTGGAGGAGCTTCTATCGCTTCTAAGGTCCTGCCGCGCCATGAACAAAACAGCCGTGGTCGCCGTCCTCGACAGACGGAACGAAGTGGTCTACTACCAGGCCTCCCTCGTGGACCTTAGAAACAAGTAGCGGCCATGGCGGAGTATCTACGGCTGACGCGGCCGCCAAATGCCTTCTTAATGTTTGTGGCAGTTCTGGTCGGTGTTGTTTTCTCTGAGCAGAGAAATTTCCAAACCCTACATATACTTCTCGCCTTCCTCACTGCCTACGGGTTAACAGGTTCTTCGATGGCGTTGAACGACTATTTCGACAGGGAGGTTGACGCTGTAAACAACCCTACGAGACCCATACCCTCCGGTAGTGTTTCACCAGGTTCAGCCGTAGCGCTCTCCGCGGTTTTGGCAGCTCTCGGCCTAGCCTCTGCAGCGCTTATCTCTCCACAAAGCCTGATTGTGGCCTCAGCGGCTTTCGCGGCGGCTTCTGCGTATAACTGGAAGCTGAAGAAGACAGGCTTAGCTGGGAACATGGTGGTCAGCTTCACCGTGGTTGCGCCATTCCTGTACGGCTCCGTAATCTCAGACGGCGTGGTTTCAGGCAGGGTGGGTGTGTTCGCGCTTCTGGCGTTCCTGGCTAACACGGGGCGGGAGGTGATCAAGGGAATGACCGATGTTGAGGGGGATGCGCGGCGGAATGTTATGACTATCGCGCGGGTTCGTGGGCTGCAGGCCGCTGCAAGGCTGGGTGCCGCCCTATATCTTGCAGCAGTAGCCCTGAGCCCGCTCCCTTACCTTCTGGGGGTAGCAGGCCCCCTGTATTTGCCTGCAGTCTCCTTGGCGGACGCCGGCTTCGTCTACTCATGCTTTAAACTGCTCAAAAACCCCGACCCCGAAACAGCCCATAGGCAGAAAAACCTGACCCTGATATGGATGCTCACCGCCCTTGTTTCATTCCTTCTGGGAGGGCTGTATTAGGGAGGCTAGACCTCCGCCAAGACGGTGCAGGGCGCGCTGTCAACCTCCTCCACCATCAGGGGTGCGATAAACACACGCCTGTAGCTAGCGGGCTTACCTAGGAGATCCATGTCCTCAACGATTAAAAAGCTCCGCCCCCTCAGAAGCAGGCGATGTGCTTCGCGGCCAACCTCCCTCATCAGGGGTGAGGAGATCGAGATTGTGTCAACGCCTAGGGCCCTTAGGTTGCTAAAGTTCCTCAGGTAGCCTGCGGCCTCTGTGGAGAGGCAGGGCCCCCTCATCATGTAGGTCATCGGGTCTGTGTCCCTAAACCTCTGGAACCCCGTCCTTATCAACAGTATGTCGGATTTGTTTAGTAGGTTTTCGAAGGGCTGCAGATCGGCTTCCTGTATCTGCTCGCCTGAGTTTTTCGGTATGTCGATAAGTAGGGGTTTTTCGAAGACCAGCTCCTCCGCTGTGTAGCTGTGTATTTTACGTCCGTCGGGGTCGAAGTGGTTGGGTGCGTCAACATGTGTCCCCAGGTGGTTTAACAGCTTCAGGAAATAGGTGTTGCTGCTGTCGCCGCGCACAATCTGCTTCACCGGCGTGACCTCCAGCCGTGGGCCGTCGTCGTAGCAGGGTGTGGCGGCTGAAAGCTTGTGGGAGAGCAGAACCCACATAACTGCCCTCGACAACGTCTAAATATCAACTCAACGCTTCACCGGGAGGCAGGCCATCCTTTTATTACAGAGGGTTTGGTTTATTGACGTGGCCCCTGAGGGTGTTTTAAGGCTTGGTTATTGGGCTGGGATGGAGCAATACGACCCTGTAGAGCTTCTCGAGCACGCCATCCACGCCGAGGCGGTCGGCTTCGACATAATTATCGCCAGCGACCACTTCCACCCATGGAGCGATACAGGTGGTCAGGCAGGGTTCCCATGGATATTTCTGGCCGCCGTAGCTGAGAGGACAAGTAAGGTCGAGGTCGGGACCGCGGTCACAACACCGCTCTTCCGCTACCACCCAGCCATCGTGGCACAGGCCTTCGCAACCCTCGACTACCTATACCCTGGCCGCGTATCGATAACGGTGGGCACCGGCCACGCCATGAACGAAACACCCTTAGGCTTTGAATGGCCCGGCTTTAAGGAGAAGGTCGGTAGGCTGAGAGAAGCCATAGAGATAATACAGCTTCTCTGGGGAGGAGACTTTGTCACCTATGAGGGGACGTACTACAAGATTAAGACCGCTAAACTATACACAAAGCCGAAAACGAAGATACCGATGTACGTGGCCACATCAAACGCCACTGTCGCCGAAATAGCGGGTGAAAAGTGCGACGGCATATTGACGAACCCGCGCGGGCTTGAAAATTACCTCGAGATAGTGAACGCCTTCGAGAGAGGGGCTAAAAAAGCCGGTAAAGACCCTTCTAAGCTCAGCAAGTGCCTCGAGTTTAAAGTCTCCTACGACTATGACTACGACAGAGCATACAGGTCTGCTCTCTTCTGGGCGCCGACAGCCATTCCACGCGAGAAGCGTGAGAAGGTCTCCGACCCACGTGTCTTGGAGGCCATGGTGGGGGAGGCTGAGAGGAGGAAAATCAAAGAAACATGGCTCATCACAACGGATGTGGACGACATCTTCAAGTCTCTGTCCTACTTTCTCAAGCTGGGCTTCGACCGGGTCTACATACACAGCGCCAGCCCAAATGAGGAGAAGTTCCTAAACCTACTTGGACGCGACATACTGCCGTGGATGAGGGAGTTCTACGAGCAGCTCGGACGGCCCGTAAGACCTGTCCTCGAGTAGCTAGGCTGTCACGCTCTGATGCCATCGGAGAATGTATTCAGGGAGGCGGAAGCCCTTACTCTCAAGGCTTTCAACCAAAAGTATGGGAAGCGGGCTGAGTGCGAATGCGGCGTATATGTAGAAACGGTTCGGGGTTCCGGGTTCTCTGCCGGCGGGTATCTCCAACACTGCGTCCGCCATAGAGGCTATCGTGCTGTCGGCGTTCCCGACGACGGCGGCGATCTGCCCACCCATACGTTTGAAGCTTTTACACCATGTTGAGACGATCTCGGTTTCCCCGCTGCTTGAAATAACGATCAAGAGGTCTCCCTGCCTCGGCGCCGGCGTACTCGTCTCTCTCGCCACATAGACTTGGTCGCCGATTGCCCTCTTGATGTGTGCAACGCGGACAGCCGTCATCCGTGCTACCTCAAAGCTGCTGCCGAGGCCGGCGAAAAAGGCAAGACTCCTTGTCTCAAGCCTTGTTGTCACGAAGTTGTAGAAATCTGAGTTTATGCTTTTGTCGACGATTTTGCCCGCCTCCAACGCAACCTCCCTTGCGTACTCGTAGGCTTTGCTTGGTAGTGCTTTATGGCTGAGTGTTTCAGCAATGGCGTGGAAGATAACACCGCTCCCAAGTATGAATGTGTCCTCCATGATGCCTACGTCGCGGAAGACCTTAGCCTCTTCAGCCTCATGGACCTCCTCACGGCCCATCAGCTCAAGGACGCTTCCATATTTCGACGCGATCTTGGCCAGCGGCGAGTTCAGGTCGGATGTGACGAGGTCTATTGTGTAGTCTCGGAAGGCACCGGTCTTGCCGATGTAGGACGCTAGATTCTGCGCGTCTACAAGGGGTGTGATTGACCGGCCTGAACCCGAGTTAACCAAGAGACATACACGGCCAAACCTCTGCTTGAGTATAGGGGCTGCGTCGCTTATCTCCCTTCCCGGAAACCCTATGTCACCGCGGTCGACGACTATTTTCCCATCCCGCATCTTAGCCATCTCACTTACAGCTATGCTCAAAGCACCCTTCGACCGGCCCTCACCAAGGGGGATAATCACGCCCGCCGACTGAACATCATGCAAAAGCCTCTCAAGATCATCTATCCTGACGCTGCTGATGTTGTTGTATATGCGGTTTATGTAGCCGAGGCTTGAGACAGTTTCTGTCAAAACCATCCAACAACATCTCAATCAACCGATTTATTTAATCATTTGCATCCATTTTTTGAAAACCCGCAAAGTTATGTTTATTTAACAACAATGTACAGAGACGTCTCGGAGGCGGGGGTCGCCAAGCCTGGTCAACGGCGGCAGGCTCAGAACCTGCTCCCGTAGGGGTTCGTGGGTTCAAATCCCACCCCCCGCAACTCTTTCCGAGACATTGATGGCGCCGGATTCAGCGGTGGCTGTGTTAGATGAACTTGCTTAGTGTTTTTGTCTCTCTTCTGAAGTCGATTTTCCCATGCGGGACTAGGCCTCCGCTGAACGACTTCGGTATGTGTAGGAGCTCGTGTAGGATTACTTCTTCCTGCTGCTTGGGCGGCAGCTTGTCGAAGACTTCGGCGACAAACTCTATAACATAGGCGGGCTTCAGCCCCATCCCTGTGAAGAAAGCCTTGGAGGCTGAATGTATTCTCGCCGCAAGACCACGTGAGGCCGAGCCATAGCTCCTCACACACATGACGCGCGACACATCTATGTGCCGCAGCCCCGCCGCCTCAACAACCTGCTTCACCCTTTCCTCAAGGTCGGGGGCCTTTCTGTAGGAAATCATCCCAACAACCTGTTACATCAAATTCCGGCAACGTCAGGTTTTTATGCTTATCGTAATAGTGGAGCCGGGCTCCCCCACGTAGAGGCCGTAGCCTGGAAACCTTTGCTTAAGCGCGTTTACGACAGTTTCAACGTCTTCGGGATGGATGACTGCGTGGACGGCTTTTCCAACCATGTTCTGCGCATACCCAACGGTGGGAAGCTTCTCCATGTAGGTGAAGATCTCGAGAACCTCCGGAGTGGCCAGGCCTGAGTCAACGGCGAACCTTCTTGCCTGAGCGAGAAAGTTTTCCGGGGTCGGTTTGCTTACGATGCGTTCCATATACCTGTCCCCTAGCCTCTCTAATTGTTTGAGGGTTTCTGGAGAGGCCACGGTGTCGGGTGTCTTGATCTGCCCGGCCACAACTGAGACAATCTTGCATCCAGCCGGAAGCGGGATTACGTCCGTCACGGAGTTGTCTGGGCCGCCCTCCCTCAACACGAGAACCAGCCCCGTTTTACCGAAGCCGGCCTCGCTGTTTAGGCCCGTCCTACACTTAAGCTCAACTCTGTGTGTAATCCTTAACGCCTCCCTAAGTGTAAGCGGATTACCTGTAAGGTATGAGAGACATAGGATTACGCCTAATGCAGCGGCCGCACTTGTCCCGAAACCCGTGGCTATGGGTACGTGGATTTTATGTCTAATCCTTACGCCGCCGGTTAATCCTGTGAGTTCTCTCACCGTTTTGACGGCTTCCTCCGACGGGGGGAATGAGGCGGGTTCGCCGTTGATCTCGACGCTGACACTTTCCTCATCCTCTAACACCTCCACAAAAGTCTCTACGCCTGGGTGGAAGGAGAAACCGCCTCCGAGGGCCCCGGTTCTCTCAGGGTCATCCCTAAACCTGTCTCCGTCGAGTACTTTGGGTGAGAAAATGCTGGAGAGCGGTGTGGGGGTTGCTACGGAGGCAGCCCTCAAACTACATCAACGCGCGGGGAGTGGGACCGCTTTTCTGACGGCCGCAACCAGCGGCGGCACCAAAGTCATCAGGAAAGGTATCTCCGTAAGATATGTCCAGAGGAACCATATAGCTGCAGCTGTCAAAGGTAGTTGAGCGCCACCGCCCGCAGCGGCTGGTAGGCTGAAGAACTGGCTGTAGGCCCAAACACCCAGACCTATGATTGTTGAACCGGCCAGCAGCCCAATCGAGGATGCGGCAACCAGGCCCGCGTAGATGGGTTTGTAGAGGCTGTAGAAGAGCCCTATGGCGAATGACAGGACGGCGGCCCCCACAAAGATTAGCCCTGTACTGTAGTCCAATAAACCGAGCGCTAAGACGCTTACAACTAAGGGAAGTGTTTGAAGCAGGATAGCGAGCACGCGGCCCCTCCCTTCGCGGTGAAGGGTTCGCGCCAACACACCAAGAATGTAGAAACCGGCCACGTTTGACGTGACGCCGACAGTTATGCTAAGCACAGGGTCGCCATGTATGAGCATGTCGCTGATAAATATGCCGAGGCCTGCCCCGAGGGCCCCGATGCGGGGTGAGTACACGACGGCGAAAACGGCGGGGATGACAACAGAGGGCCAGAAACGGACAGTCCCCACAACGGGGGCAAATATACCTAAAAACGTGAGATAGCCCACTCCCGCGTAGAGGGCGGCGTTCATCGCTATCAACACAGGCTCTAGGGGCTTTTTCGCGGCCATTTTGGCATTCTATATAGTTTTGTTGTTTAAAACCTTAACCAACATAGTCTATATAGTTAAATGAGTTTGCGCAAAACCTCTAAAGAAACAGGCCTTTGAATGTCCCTGACAGCCAGAACACGGCCCTTAATGTCGTGTAGGACGAGGAGTTTTTGGCCGATCTTCCACGGCCTCCAGTCGAAGAACCTGACAAGCTTCATGTCTTCGGTTACAGCCTCGACGACAAAGCCTGAGATGTTAAAGCTGAAGGAGGGGACCATGGGTAGGAAGAAGAAGAGCTCGCCGCCTCTGTGTTTAACAGACCGCACGACAGCCCTCCTAAGCCTACGGCCGGCCCTGCCAAGCCTGTCAAAAAGAACCAGACAGACCCCTAAGCAGGCCAGAAATGTGAAGACCAGACGGACCCAAATGCTCTGCTCCAACAGAACAACGGCCGCCAACCCCCCAGTAAAAACCAAAAAGAGCTCAAGCTTCAGAAGAAACGCAGACCTATCACGCCTCAGCCTCAGCTCAAAACTCATGGCGTGAGGAATACCCATGACATCAAAAAAACACACGCTGATATATTTAAACACTTTACCCAGACAGCAAACAATTGCAGAAATTTACTCGGAAGGGGTTTGGTTTTAGCGATGCGGCCTTTATCGGCTTGTTTGAAATCGGAGAAGCAGGTATGTTGCTGCTGCGAAAAGCAGTGAGGTTGTTCCCACGAAGATGTACTGGCCATCGCCTGTCTCAGCGGCTTGGGCCCTAAACTGAGGAGTCGCCGCCATCACAACAGCGTCCTGTGTACGCATTAAACCTAGACCCGCGAATACCAGCGACGCGGCGACGACGCCCAGCAGGACCGGGAGAACCCCCCTCAACACAGAAACCATAACAAACCAACCTCATAAGTCTAGAGGTTAGAACAGGTTTACCACGCCCTTTTCCTCCATGTTCGCACCGCCTCATAGGTTGTTGCCGCCGACGCCGCCAAACCAAGCGTTAAAGCGTATATGTCTGGTTGGGCGAGGTGTGTGGCAGCGTAGAGTACGGTGAAGCATGTGAAGAAGGCGGCGTAGAAAGACATTCTCGGTAAGAACTTTCCGCCAACCCTGACGAAGGCCTGCAGGACAGACACGTCCAGCTTTTCCGCGGCCGTGTACGAGCCCCGCTCATCCTTCTGGAGAAGGCCTAGTCCGTGGAGTTTTTCCAAGTGATGGTGTGCGACGCTGGGGCTTGAAAGGCTTAGGCCCCTCTGCACATCCCTGACACCGACAGGCCTGCCCGCCTTAACAACATACATAAAGACCTCCAAGCTCCTACCACGAAGCTCAGACTCAACACGCCTCCTATCATCCGTCAAACCACTTAAAATCCGTCTCCAAGATTTTAAACCTTCTATGCTCAATTAATGTCGAGAAACCCGCTTCACACGACAACAGGAGTGTAATAAACAAATACCGGGGCTTTTTACATGGCCTGCGGTGCCACACATGTACCACGTGCTTTCCGCAAAAACTTTTGACATAGGCTGGGTGCTTCGGCTCTTCGATAACGCAAAGAGGCTTAAGCAGCTCTTCATGGAAAAGCGATTTCTGGACATAGCTTCCGACAGGGTTTTGATGACTGTTTTCCTCGAGCCGAGCACAAGGACTCGTCTAAGCTTCACCTACGCCATGCTGAGGCTTGGCGGCCGTGTCGTCGACTTCGGCCCCGAGGAGGCATCCAGCAGGGCTAAGGGCGAAACCTTTGAGGACACGATGCGTATGATTGACGGATACAGCCCCGACGTCATCGTGATAAGAAGTAAGGAAGTGGGTGCAGCTGAAAAGGCTTCAAAGATCGTTAAATGCCCTGTCGTGAATGCTGGAGACGGGTGGAACGAGCACCCGACCCAGGCGCTACTCGACGTCTACACCATGTGGGAGGTGTTTGGAAGGGTTGACGGACTTAGAGTAGGAATTATGGGCGACCTCAAATACGGCCGGACGGCAAGCAGCCTTTCATATCTTCTTTCAAAGTTTAAGAACATAAAACTTCACTACATAGCGCCCAACGAGCTGCAGATCAGGGAAGAGGTCTTGGAGTACGTGAAACACCTACATGTCAGCAGGCATCAGAGACTTGAAGAGGTTGACGAGGAGCTCGACGTCCTCTATGTGACAAGGCTTCAGAAAGAAAGGTTTACGGACCAAAAGCTTTACGAGGCGCTTAAAGGGAGCTACGTTGTAAACCTTGAGAACCTGAAAAAGCTGAAGAAAATACCTGTTATTATGCATCCTCTGCCGCGGGTCGACGAGCTAAGCCCCGAGGTAGACACACTTCCACAGGCCAAATACTTCCAGCAAGCCGAGAACGGGGTGTACGTCAGAGCCGCATTGATAGCGGACATACTATCCCTCAAAATACCTTAGTTGGAAAAGGGTTGCGACCTAATACAGCGATTATTTTCTCCGTCCTCGGTAGTCTGGCCGCCCTTGCCGCATCATTAACCACAGGAGCGGTCACGTGGTTCACGGTAGAGTGGTTGCGAGTGTCTTCAACCTTGGCTGCATGTTGCGCAGGGTAGTTTTTGCTTTCATGGGTTTGAGGCGGCGTTAGATTTTGGTTTTGCAACGCTATCCGGTTTGCCCGGTCCGCTTTGGATGTATAAAGTTCGTACTGGGAAAGGTATCTCAACCCCTTCTGACCTAAGCCTCTTGAACAGCCTCATGTTCATTTGGTGAATCAGCTGATACCGGTATTTTATGTCCAGCGCTCTCCAGATGACGGTATAGTTTAGAGAGTACTCGCCCACAGTAAATCTGACCACCGGCTTGAAGGCTGGGTCAGCCCCCTCTAACTCTGAAACAGCTTTGGATGCTTCGTCGTAAACTATTGCTTCAATTCTTTCGGGGTCCTCTCCGAATCCCACGCTAACAGTAGTGGATAATCCGAGGTTGTGCTCCGGCAGGTCGTAGTTCGTGACTATTACTTCGGCGAGCTTCTTGTTAGGTATTACAAGCATGTTGTTGAAAAGCGTGACTATTTTCGTGGTCCGCCAGCCTATGTCTACAACACGCCCCTCACCCGCCCCCTCAACGTTGATGAAATCACCCACCCTGATCGATTTCTCAGCTAAGATGTAGAACCCGGAAAACATGTTGGCCAACGTGTCCTGTAACGCCAGCGCTATCGCAAGCCCGCCAATCCCAAGTGAAGCAACTATCGGTGTAACCTCTACGCCAAATTCGGCTAATACTACAATAATGCCTATCACGAGCACCAGTAGCTTGGCCATCAGTTGGCTAAGGCTTGTAATCTGGACAGCCGCCCCTATACGATGTCCGTAGTAGCGGAAAACACCTCCCGCAAGATTAGCTAGGGACCAGGAAATGGACAGGATTAGCGCAGCTAGCACTAATCGGTCCAATATGGATGCCAGCTGTGTAGGCAGCGTTATACCTAGGTATGGATGTGCTGCATAAAACCCGCCTAGGACGGCCCAGATGAGGATGGGTTTGTCGACGGCAGATATTATCACGTCGTCAAGCTTTGTCTCTGTTTTACGGGCCCATGTGTGAGCCCATCTTATTATCCAGAACCTGATAAACAACCCAGTCAGTAAAACTGCTAGGAAATACGTTAATGCAGTTAGCTGGTTTGAGGACTCAAACATGGTCTAGCCTGTTTTTGGCTTTTGCGGGCCAGCGCTATTTAGCTCTAAACGGTTTTACAGACTAGGTAAAAATAATTGCCCCGCAGATAGGGGAATGCAGCTCACAGCGGCCGGTAATCTGCAAAAGAGATGATGCTTTTGAAGGGTTAGTGGAAAACGTTACATGCATTAAGGCTGTTGGGCCTCTGGTTTGAAAACTAATTAAGTGATTTTCAGAGGTTTTTGAGGGCTTGTTATGGTGAAAGCGGTTCTGATAAGGGGTGATGGAACGGGGCCGGAGCTTGCTAACGCGTTGAAAATCGTTTTTGAAGCAATCTCACCGCCGCTTGAGCTGATTGAGTGTGAGGCAGGCTCTGAGTGGTGGATGAAGCATGGGGGGAACTCTATGATACCGCCTGAGACATGGCAGGCGATAAAGTCAAGCGACGCATGCTTCAAGGCACCGACTACAACACCTCCAGACCCAACAGCCCCACGGAGCGTGGCAGTCTCGATCAGGCAGGAGATGGACCTGTACGCCAACGTAAGACCCATAAAGACTTTCAAGGGCGCCGAGAGCCCTCTCTCACAGATATTCGGTCCCTTCGACTTTGTATGCGTCAGGGAGGCGACGGAGGGCCTTTACTCAGGGATTGAATACAAGCTAACCGACGACGTCTCCATCGCCATAAGGAAGATTACGGCAAAGTCGAGTGAGAGGGTAGCACGCTGGGCCTTCAGGCTTGCGGCTGAAAAGGGCTGGTCTAAGGTGATTGTTGTCACAAAGCGCAACATACTCAGGGTAACTGACGGCGTATTCTGGGGCGCTGTAGAGAAAGTCGCTAAAGAGTTTCCCGGCATCCAGTATGAAGAATACTACATAGATAACATGTCCCAGCAGCTCATCAAAAACCCCGACCGCTTCAACCACACAGTCATCCTCAGCACAAACCTCTTCATGGACGTGCTTTCAGAGGCGGCGGCAGGGCTGGTGGGGAACATAGGGATGGTTTACGCCGCAAACATAGGAGATAGGTATGCGATGTTCGAGCCAGCCCACGGAAGCGTCCCCAAGTACAAGGGGATGGACAGAGTTAACCCGACCGCAACTATTATGGCGGGTGCATGGATGCTGAAATATCTTAAACTCAACAAATATGGGGAGGCCGTTGAGAAGGCGGTAGAGCAGGTCATTGCGGAGAAGAAAACTGTGACCATCGACATGGGAGGGACTGCGAAGACCTCCGAGATGGCGAGAGCAATAGCCGAGAAAGCCGCCAGCCTACTTTGAGAAAATTTCAAGTATCGCGTCGTCTGCAAGCGCCACCCCATAGCCTGCCACCGCACGGATGGCCCTGATTATCAGCCCGAGCACGTGGGCCTCCCTCTCTGGCCTTCGGATTATTTTCTTAAAGGCCTTCGCGTACAGCTCCCGCACCCTGTCCATCAAGTCTATGACGGAACTGGCCAGCTCCAAGTCATGTCTTAGAAGAGAGTTTAACGCCTGCTCCAGCATTTTGTCAACTATTTCCGCCATTTCAGCTATTGTTTCAGCCAGCTCCCCCTCTGTTGAGCCAAGCTCCTCAACCCTCTCCGCCGACTTCATACAGTAGTATGCAACCCTGCCCAGCTCCCTGACGGCCACGATCCTAACCACAAGGCTCGGGGTGTCCCTGACCTTGACAAGCTCCCTCACATGGCTGCTCCTAAGGGCTTGAAAACATATGCGCATCATCAACCTGTAGAGTCTCGTCAGCTCCGCCCCCCTCTCGTAAGCATCATGCGCCAAAGCCCTGTCAGCACTAAGCAGTGCTTTGACAGCATCCCTCAAAACAGCCCTTGAGAGCTGGGTAAACCTCTGGAGAAGCGCGTCCACCTCAAACTTGGAGGGGTCGACGAGTGATTGGAGAAGAACTCTGTCAGCGTAGTCTTCGACTATCTCCACGCCGATCATGTTTTCAACCGCTTCTCGGACAGCTTTCTTGTGCGCCGGGCTCATGACCCCTTCATCCGAGACGATCTCGGCAACGTCGTATCCCATTATGTAGAGGTTTACTATGGCCAGTGATAGGAGTTTGGGGTCCTTGAATTCTGACGTCTTTATCACCTTGCTTACTATTGACTGACGCGGTTCTGTGGGGAGAATCACTATCCTGTCCTCCTCAAGCTCGACCTTGACGGCCCTACCGCTGTCAAGCCCAAGCGTCCTTACGAACTCCTTTGGAATTGTCACCATGTACGTTCCTCCAACCGTCCTCTGTATATTACGTATATGCATGCCTCTTATTCATGTATTCCATAATATATGCATTATGTATGATTTTCGAACGCCTGGATACAAACGATACATATAAATCCACGCCGAAATCCACTATATGCCCAGACATGAACCCATTACTTGAGGCAGAAACCCCTGAGGAGCTTGAGAGGGTTTGGAGAACACCCCGCTGGAACGGCGTCGTACGGAGGTATACGGCGGAGCAGGTTTTAGCTCTCCGAGGCACTTGGAAGATCGACCACACGGTCGCAAGGCTAGGGTCTGAAAAATTCTGGAAACAGCTCAACAGCTCCGACTATATTCTTACAGTGGGCGCGCTGACCGGCAACCAGGCGGTTCAGCTTGTCGAGGCTGGTCTTAAAGCAATATACGTAAGCGGTTGGCAGGTTGCGGCCGACAACAACAACTCAGGCAACATGTACCCGGATCTGGGCCTGTATCCTTCAAACAGCGTACCCGACCTCGTAAGAAAGATAGTTAAAGCACTGCATCGAGCCGACCAGCTACAGCACCTTGAGAAACGGCCTAACAAAATAGACTACCTTGTACCCATAGTTGCCGACGGCGAAGCAGGTTTCGGAGGCACGCTCCACGCCTATGAGCTGGCTAAGTCTATGATCGAGGCCGGTGTAGCCGGCATACACTTCGAGGACCAGTCCCCCGGCGAGAGGCGTTGCGGACACTTGGGTGGGAAGGTTTTGGTCCCGACGAAGCGTTTCATAAACATCCTAACGGCGGCTAGGCTTGCTGCGGACGTTTTAGGGGTGCCGACTGTGTTGATAGCTAGGACGGATGCAATAGGTGCCCAGTATGTTACCAGCGATGTTGACGTGGTTGACCGTAAGTACTTGACAGGTGTTAGGACGCCTGAGGGCTATTTCGAGGTTAAGACAGGTGTTGAGATGGCTGTTGACAGGGCTCTCGCTTACGCACCTTACGCCGACATGCTCTGGTTTGAGACAACGAAGCCATCCCTCGAGGAGGCTAAAACCTTCGCAGAGGCTGTCCACCGCAGGTATCCGGGTAAGCTGCTGGCCTACAACCTATCACCATCGTTCAACTGGTTGAAGGTTGTCGACGGCGAAGACCTACATGACTTCAACAGGAAGCTGGCCCAGATGGGCTACAAGTTCCAGTTCATAACGCTGGCCGGCTTCCATACACTGAACGCATCTATGTTTGAGCTGGCGAAGAACCTTACCGATAAAGGGATGCTGGCTTACGCTGAGCTGCAGGCAAAGGAGACAGAGCTTGAGAAGAAAGGGTATAGGGCGTTCAAGCACCAGCGGTTTGTAGGAGTACACTACTACGACGAGGTCTTAATGGCTGTTGAGGGTGCTGAAACCGTTACTGCGTTGTCCAACTCTACCGAGTCCCAACAATTCATCTAAAATTTATATCGCCCCAACAGAATATCCCGGCCAAACAGTATGTCCTCCGTGACTGTGTTAGGGGCGAAAACCCCCGGTGTTAAGCAGGTTCTTAATAGTGAGGCCCTAGAATTTTTGGGAGAGCTTGTTAGAAGACATGCGGGCGGTTTAGAGAAGCTTCTCGACGAAAGACGTGTTACAGCCTCTAGGCTTAGAAGCGGTCTGAAACTCGACTTCCCAGCCGAGACAGAGCATATACGGCGTTCAGGTTGGACGGTCGCCGAGATACCGCGTGACCTCTCGGTCAGGCATGTGGAGATAACCGGGCCCGTGGATAGGAAGATGATGATAAACGCACTAAACTCTGGGGCAGATGTCTACATGGCGGACTTCGAGGACAGCTTTTCACCGGTTTGGAGCATGACGATACAGGGGCAGATAAACCTAATGGATGCGGTGAGGAAGACCATAGAGTTCACCAGCCCTGACGGGCGCAAATATGTCTTGGCCGAAAAGACCGCTACTTTGATGGTCCGGCCGCGCGGGCTACATCTCCTTGAGAGGCATGTCCAGGTTGACGGAAAGCCCGTGCCAGCCGCGCTTTTCGACTTCGGCCTCTACATCTTCCACAACGCCGCCGAGCTGAGGAGTCGTGGGACAGGGCCGTATTTCTACATCCCGAAGTTGGAGAGCTATCGCGAGGCCCGCTGGTGGGCCGAGGTCTTCGCAGACGCGGAGAAAATGTTAAACCTGCCCCACGGAGCCATCAAATGCAGCGTCCTAATAGAGACCATTACAGCCGCCTTCCAGATGGATGAAATTCTCTACGAGTTAAGGGATTACGTGACTGCTTTAAACCTAGGACGGTGGGACTACATCTTCAGCTTCATCAAACGTCTAGGACACGACCCGAAATATCTCATGCCCGACAGAAGTCTTCTAACGATGGACAAACACTTCCTACGCTCAGCCGCCCTCCTGCTCGTCAAGACATGCCACAGGAGGAGGGCTTACGCCATAGGCGGGATGGCTGCACAGGTCCCCATAAGGGCCAACCCTGAGGCCCAGCAAAAGGCGTTTGAGAAAGTAAAGGAGGACAAGCTCCGCGAGATCTCGCAGGGCTTTGACGGGGCCTGGGTGGCCCATCCCGACTTAGTACCCCTTGTCAAGAACCTCTTTCTCGAAAACATGCCTGGCCCGAACCAGTTACATGTAACACACGACGACCTGGTAATAACAGCTGAGGACCTGCTTAAGGTGCCTGAAGGTGAGAGGACGGCGGAGGGGATGAGGGCAAGCATGGAGGTGGGGCTGAAATACCTTGAGTCATGGCTGCGGGGTAACGGATGTGTTGCGATAAACTTTTTGATGGAAGATGCGGCAACATTTGAGATAGCGCGGTCACTTGTCTGGCAGTGGGTCAAGCACGGGGCCCGGCTTGCCGACGGCCGCAGTGTTACGCCGGAGGTTTTCGAGGAGGAGCTCGCCAAAACCCTCGAGAAGATAAGAGAGGAGATCGGCCCTGAAAACTACGGCAAGTCGCGGTTCGACCTAGCTGCTGAAATACTTAGGAAAACGGTTCTCTCTGACGAGTTTATCGAGTTCACACCACCGATAGCCTACGGCTACCTCGACTGATTTCATGCAGTTTTTCGCCACAACCTTCCATGGATTAGAAGATGTCGCCGCGGCAGAGATCTCATCCCTGTTACCCAGCGAGGCCCATGCAGATGTTGGTAAGGTTTTCTTCTCAGGCTTGGCAGAGGACTGTGCAAGGGTCAACTACGCTTGTAAAACTGTCAACAGGGTTTTTCTCCTACTTTTATCTGAGGAGGTTGGAGGGCTTGAGGACATTAGGCGTGTCTCTGCATCAGTTGACTACACGGACTATATAGGAAGGGGTCAGAGCTTCGCCGTCCGCGCAGACAGGGTTGGTGTGCATCCATTTACAAGCCTCGACATAGCGGCGTCGGTTGGACAAGCCGTCATCGAGTCTTTCCAAACAGCCACAGGTGTCAGACTCAAAGTTGACCTGAGCAACCCAGACGTCGAAATATACGCACTCCTACGGGACAGTGAGTTTTTGTTGGGTGTTAACACGACCGGAGTGTCGTTGCACCGCCGCTTCTATAGAAGGGGCTACCACAGGGCGGCCCTGTCACCGACAGTCGCAAACTCTATGGTCAGGCTTTCCGGTTGGAGGCATACACAATCACTATTAGACCCGTTCTGCGGCTCGGGAACAATCCCGCTCGAAGCTGTTGTAAACGGCCTCAACCTCAGCCCTGGACTGCGGCGCGGCATCCCACAGATGGAGAGGCTGGTTTTCTTCGACAGTGATGTTTTACAAAAGGTGAGGGAGGAACTGTATAGGAGTGAATGTGTTGGAGAGCTGTTGAATATAGTGGGGCTTGACGCATCCCCGAAAGCCGTGGCCGTCGCGCAATCAAGCCTTGAAGCAATGAAAGTCGGCCCAGCCGCAAAATTCTACACAGGGGATGCTCTCCAGCTGGAAAAATATATCCGGGAGAGCTTTGACAAGGTTGTCTGTAACCCGCCATTCGGAATAAGGCTCGGACTCAAAGACCCCGAAAAATTCTACACAGAAAGTTTCACATCGATACGGAGAGCCTGCCCAGACGCATCGCTGACGGTTCTGGTCAGCAAGCCTGCAGCCGCCCACCGGGCTTTAGAAGGCTCAGGCTGGACACCAATATCATCCCGAAAAATTCTGCTGGGCAACATCACAGCCCACGTAATTACCTCCCTGTAAGTAGGTTTGTGGAAAGCTTGCATTTATAACGTGGAGGTGTTGATGGGCAGGTGTGAAAGAGTTCGAGGGCGGGCTGGAGGTTGACGAGGCTGAGGCCGAGGTGCTGAAGGCGCTCTCATCCGCCGCGGACGGTGAGTTCAGCTTCACAGGGATTAAAAGAACCCTCGGCATGCATCAGGAGAAGCTCTCTCGGATACTTAAGCGGTTAGAAAGGTATGGCCTGATAAACAGAGGCGAGCATGGATACAGGCTGAGTGAGAAGGCCCGCAGAGTTGTGTCGAGGGAGAGAAGCCGGGGGTATGTCTTGGTCGATGTCAAGGTTAATGACGAGGGCCTTGTTTTAGCGGGTATTGTGTCGCTGCGGGGGAAGTGGATTGAAGACTTGAGGTGGCTGGGGTACGGTTTGGAAAACGGGGCGCACACACTCCGCTGGGTTTCACAAGACGGCGCGCTCACCATCACGCTCCGTTATAGAGGCGGCAGGCTGCGGGTTGAAAGCAGCGAGAACACAAAAGAAGCCAACAGGGCGGCCCTCGCAATACTCCGGAAAGCGTACGAGCTCGCCCTAACCGATGAAAGCAAACAAGTGAAGGCTCTCTTGCTGAGACCAGTTAACCAGGCAGCCTAGTGTGACCGGGCCACAGGTTAAGCAGTCGCTAAACACAAGCTTTCACACATAATATCGAAGAAAAATGACCACGATTGTGGGTTTGAAAGCATCGGACGGAGCAGTCCTAGCATCGGACAGAAGGGCGAGCAAGGGCTTTTTCATAGCTAGCAAGACAACCCAGAAAATCATGAAAGTTGATGACACACTTGCTGTTGCGGTCGCAGGCCTGCTGTCTGACGCCGTCTACCTCGTCAACGTCGTAAGAGCCGAGAGAAAACTAATCTCTCTGAGGCGCGGTTATCCCATGTCGGTCGCCGAGTCCGCGAAGCTCATCTCCAACCTCTTCTACAGCGGGATGCGCAACTACATACCCTACTACGCCGAGCTAATAGTTGCGGGAGTCGACGATGAGGGGTCCCATGTCTACAGCAGCGACATGAGCGGCTCCATTATGGCTGAAAGCTTTGTTGCATCCGGTTCTGGCTCACCTGTTGCGTACGGCGTCCTCGAAAGCCTCTATAGCGAAAACCTCACGGTTGAACAGGCTCGCAGCATAGCCGTCAGGGCCGTGGAAGCAGCCATGCAGAGAGACCCGGGGTCAGGCAACGGCGTGGATGTTTTAGTTATACCGGTGAGAGGTGGTTAAAGCATGTCCATGGACCCTAGGTTCCAAATGTTCTACGGGCCGGAAGGTAGGATGACGCTTGTCGACAGAGCTCTGGAGGCGGTTATGCGGGGAGCCATCTCCCTCGGCCTACGGTTCCCACGCTACGCACTCATTGCATCAATGGTCAAGCCGACCAGAAAACTGATGAAGCCAAGCGACAAAGTCTTCACGGTCGACGACCATGTGGGCGTAACCGGGTCAGGCTACATAAGCGACCTCTACCGCGTAGTGGACCACATGAGGCTGGAGGCACAGCGCAGCAGGCTGCTATACGATGCACCAATAGATATAGGCTCGCTGGTCGATTCTGTGAGCGGCTACTTCCACGAATACACACTCTACCCCGTGAGGCCTCAGGGTGTCGCGGTCATAGTGGCGGGCGTCGATAAGCTCGGTGTACAGCTCTTCCAGGTTGACCCGAGCGGGACGGCCTTCGCAGGGGACGCGTTCGCGGTTGGGATGAACTCCGACAAGGCACTGGACCTCATCGAAAACGAGTACAGCGCCGACATGGGGCTCGAGGACGCGTTGAAGCTTGTGTACTCCGTGGTTGAGAGGACAGGTAACCCCGAACCCGCCATACAGTATGGCTACGTAACGTTAGATGAAAAAACCTTCACTCGCCGTAGCCTCGGGGGAAACAGCAAAAAATCTACCGCCTAAACACCGGCTAGGAGCCTACGACAAGCATCGTCAGCGTTGACCTGACCTTCTCAAGCCTCCTAATACTCCACGACACAACCTCCTTCAATTTCTCCATCGAGTCAGCTTCAACCTTAGCCACAATGTCGTAGACACCGTAAACCACGTAGGCTTCTTTAATGTAGCTGATCTTCTTCAGCTCCTTGACAACCTCCTCCTCGGCGCCTATTTCGGTGTTTATGAGGACGTATGCTGCAGGCATTTACAACTCGCTAGTAGTGGTTAAAGGTTGTATATAAGGAGTTAAGATGCCTTGAGAACGTGCTCTTTTAGAGTTTTATTCTTATATTCTTCCACACAGCCTTGATATCAACATGGAAGCCGAGCATGAGGAACATGAACATGAAGGCAGTCCATGGCCCGCGGTAATCGGCCTCGGTGTTTTGGCGCTCGTCTCAGGCCTCTTGCTTATTCTGAAGGGGTTGAGCTTCCAGTTGGGGGTTGGGCTGGTCTTCGTCTTCGTAGCAATCCTGGGATTTTTCGTGGCGCGTGAGGTGAGGAGCTGGCCCAATGTGATTGCGTCATTCTTTGCAAGGCTTAAGGGGACAGCTATACCTGCGGAGCCGGAAAGGGTTGGGGGCGTAGGGGTTCCGACCGCCATCTTCCTCTTCACGGAGGTGGCTTTGTTCGCCGCAGGGTTCGGGAGCTACTTTGTCGTCAGGTTTTCCTTCCCGGTCTGGCCCCCGCCCGGAGTACCTCACCTAGACGACTTCATACCCCGGCTCCAGACCTTTATGCTTCTCTTCAGCAGCCTCGCGATAGAGTATGCAATCTACTCTGTTAAGCGCGACCGTTTAGGCGCTGTTCTAGCGGGGGTGGTTGCTACAGCGGTTTTCGGCACAGGTTTCCTCGTCCTCAAGCTTGGTCTTGAGTGGCCCCACCTCCTGTACGAGGTAGGCTTCACACCGGCGTCCGGCATCTACGGCTCACTATTCTACATCCTGCTCGGAGCCCACGGCGCCCACGTCTTCGGAGGAGTCGTAGCCCTCTCGGTGGTTGCGTGGAGGGCCAAGCTCAGACAGTTCAGCTCCCAAAGCTACGGCCTGCTGGAGGCGGTGAGCATATACTGGCACTTCGTCCACCTCGTCTGGCTCCTGCTCTTTGCGTTCATATATGAGGGCGCGCTACTCTGGGCACATCACTGAGGTGGTGAGAAATGCGTCTTACCTCAACCCATTTCGGAATTTTCGTTATTTTCGCCGCGATTTACGCTGCCGGTACACTTGCTTTAGGCAGGCTGCCCATCGGAGACATACAGGTGAAGCCCGGCGAGATTGCCACGCCGCTGGCCGCCATCTTTGGAATGGCGTCCGTAGTGGGTCTTGTTTTCGGCCAGTTCGTAGCAAACATGGCTTCCCCCCTCGGGCCTCTGGACCTCATAACCCCGGCCATAGCGTTCGCAGCACTACTAACCCTTCTCTACCTAAGACGGATACACATACTGGCCGGGGTCGGGGCATACTACATAATAACCTCCACCTGGCTCGCGATACTCACATCATTTGTGACAGGTAGGGGAGACGCATTTTTCACAGCCTTCGCAAGCCAGGGAATAGCGCTTGCAGCAGGAACAGCTGTCTACTACGTGGTCAAGTCAAGGATGCCGGGACAAAAGATGGAAGCTCCAGCAGTGGAGCATCAATAGGGTCAGGTGGCCTTAACTAGGACCGCGACGGCTTGCCCTCTCTTTAGGCTTCTACGCACAAGCCTGAAGCCATCTGTGTTTAGTAGCTTTTCAAGCTCCTCCTTCCCTACACCACTTCTTCTGAAAAACGTTTTAAGACGTGTAACGATAATAGCTCTGCCCCCTTCCTTCAACAGCCTCCTCACCTCCGTCATGAAGCCGCGTTTTTGCATGGCTCTCTCAAGGCTGTTGACGGCGATTACAAGGTCGAAGGAGTTGGAGGGCAGCTCTACAACCCTTTCGATGACCCTTGTGAAAACGGGTTTTACGCGTACGGCTCCCTGCACAGCCTTTGCCTCGGTCTCGAGTGCTTCATGGCTTGTCTCGACGACCACGACCTCCGCCGGTTTAAGCCTCTCCACAGCCTCGCGGACGATGGATGGGTAGGCCACCCCGAGGATTAAGCACCTACCGCCGCCATCCAAGCCCTCGAGAAAGGACCACGGCAACAACTCAGTTCTAAAAGTGAACTGAGGCATTAATTAAACATACCCAGCAACAAATGTGTCAGGAAAGGTTAATATCATTTGTATGACGCTTTGTTGGCATGGGTCGACAGGGTAAGGAAATTGTGAAGGCAAACGTTAGCGAGGTCATCTCAGATCTTTTGAAGGCTTACGCGGATGAATGGCTCGCACATTACCAGTACTGGGTTGCCGCCATGTGGCTGAAAGGTGTTGACGCAGACACCTTCAGGCCCATACTTCTGGAAATGTCCCAGCATGAGCTGAAGCATGCCGAGAAGCTCGCCAAACGCATCATACAGCTGGGCGGTAGGCCTGAGCTGGATTTCTCAAAGCTCCTCTCAGTTAGCGGCTGCGGATATATACCGCCACCCGAAAACCCCACCGACTACAGGAAGCTCGCTGAGGATATCCTTAAGGCAGAGGCCTGTGCGATAAAGTTCTACAGCCAGATGGTTGAGAAATACAGGCTTACAGATGTCGTGACCCACGAAGTCTTTGAGGAGCTTTTGGAGGACGAGGTCGAGGACGAGCAGACCTGGGAGGACCTGCTGGCAAAACTTTAAAACATTTTTTATTTGTCCCGCCTAAACCATCCCATAACTAGCTGGGGAGGAATAAATACAGGCTTCAACAGGTTTTAGCTGCGGATTGAGAGTTGCTGTTGTTCAGCGGCTGGGTGACTGGTCCGAGTACAACCTTGATGAGCTGAAGGAGTTGTGCAGGAGCGCGGGATACGAGCCTGTCTACAGTCTCGTGCAGCACAGGCCGCCCCATCCCAAGTACATGATCGGGCCCGGCAAGCTGGAGGAGCTGAGGCGTGCTGTCAAAAACCTGAGGGTTGAAAAGGTGGTGTTCGAGAACGAGCTGAAACCCGTACAGGAATACAACCTCGCAAAATCCCTCTCGGTGCCCGTCATCTCAAGGACCAAGCTGATTTTGGAGACTTTCGCCCTTAGGGCGGCCTCGACGGAGGCTAAGCTGCAGATAAAGCTGGCGGAGCTGCAGTACGAGCTTTCGCGGGCGAAGGAGAAGGTGAGGCTGGCTAAGAAGGGTGAGCAGCCCGGTTTCCACGGGCTGGGCGCCTACGAGGCCGACGTCTACTACAACGAGGTGTTTAGACGCATCGTGTCTCTGAAGGAGAAGCTTAAGACGATCAGGGTTAGGAAGACTTTGATGCGTAGGAGGAGGGCCGAGGCCGGCCTCCCATCCGTCGTCCTGACAGGCTATACCAACGCGGGCAAAAGCACGCTCTTTAACGCCTTGTCTGGGGAGGACCTGGCCGTAGGGCCGCAGCTTTTCACAACCCTGTCCACAACCTCGAGAATAGTGAAGTTCAACGGGCGTAAAGCCTACCTATCCGACACAGTAGGATTCATCCGCAACCTCCCCCACCTGCTCGTCGAGTCATTCCACTCAACCCTCAGCGAGTTCATCTACGCAGACCTACTGCTTCTCGTGATAGACGTAAGTGAGGAGAGAGAAATTATACAGGACAAGCTTAACGTATGTCTAAACGTTTTGGACGATGTGGGTGTTAAAAATATTCCTATTCTAACGGTCTTCAACAAGATCGACAGAGAACCCCGCTACCTTGAAAAGATAAGAGACCTCAGCCTTGAAACACCCCACGTAGCGGTCTCCGCGCTGACTGGTCAAAACCTCGACCTGCTGGAGGCCGAAGCCGCAAGGCTGATGGGCGGCTACGTACACCTAAAGGCCTTGATGTCGAACCATGAAAAAACCTTCCAGCTGTTGAGCGAGTTAAAGCAGGTCTGCAACATACATAAAATCGAGTTCGTCGGAGACTCGGTAGAGGTTGACTGCGACGCACCCTACAACTTCGCCGAGCGGATCAGGAAAATCGCCCACGAGTTTCAGGTTGTTTAGGCTGTGGGCTGTGAGGCAGCTTGCATCCTTCCAGTTCGGTGTTGACGGTGAGCTGCTTTTCCCCGAAGGATGTGAGGTTGAGGTATCTCCTACCACGGGTAAGGTTAGGCGTGTGCGGCATGGCGGGAGGGTGATTGCGACTGTCAGGCCTTCTGACGGCTTTCTCTCGCTGACCTTCGAGGGTGCGCAACGGCTTTCAGAGCTGCTAAACGGCAGACGTATGCACGTTGTTGTAGATGAGGCAGGTGTGCGCAGGGTTCTTGAAGGCTTCGACGTATCGCCCGCAAACATAGTTGAGGCAGACCCAGGCATAATACCAGGGATGGAGGTGCTGGTTTACGGTGTTGACGGAAAGCTGTTGGCCGTCGGAAAAGCCGTCCTCTCAGGTGTTGAGATGCTGGAGCTGGAGAGGGGTACGGCTGTTAAAGTCAGGCACAAAGCTCCATCAAACCTTTAAACAGGCGTCGGAGTCGTATGGCTGGGTTGAAGAGGCTTAGCCCGAGAGAGCTGAGGAGGGCCCAGGAGAGGATGCTGAAGAACCTCGGGCTTGACGTCGAGGAGATGGGGGGTGCGGAAGAAGCCGTCATAAAGTTTCCCGGAAAAACGCTTACCATAAGGGGGCCGTCTGTTTTTGTGTTGAAGACCGGCGGTGAGAAGGTTGTCCAGCTCGTGGGGGGTGAGGTTGTGGAGGAGAAGGCGGTTGAGGAGGCTCCAGCCTACA
>Ga0209143_1000183_pt1 | contig 30349 bp, 26 predicted proteins | sample FaiFalFF_MnMetaG_3_FD_184739 | JGI IMG/M metagenome (GOLD analysis project Ga0209143, IMG submission 184739) | Freshwater microbial communities from Yellowstone National Park, Wyoming, USA - Fairy Falls B (FF_Mn_B) MetaG (SPAdes) (version 3) | ecosystem: Environmental > Aquatic > Freshwater >...
GCCCTGGCGAGGCGCTCGGCCAGGAAGTAGGCCAGGGCGCTCTTGCCGGAGCCCCGCCTGCCCAGGATGAGGGCGGCCAGGGAGGGCCGCAGGAGGTCCTCCCAGGCGGGCGGCCTGGCCTCGGGCGGGCCTTCGGGGGGCCCGCCGCCCCCGATGGCGCTCAAGAACTCCTCCACGCCCATTGTAGCACCTCCGTTAGTCGCCTCCCCTATGTGCAGAACCGGCTTGCACCCGGGCTGTAATCATAAAGGATTGTTACGTTTCAAACTGTCTTCAGGAGTTACGCAAATTTTCGGGCACAGGACTTACGCATTTTTCATGTTGCCAATACTGGCTCTGGCGTCGTTGCGATGGCGAGGAGCTGGAACCGCTCCTTGACCCGGCCCGCCGTCTCTGACGGGTCTTTCCTGAGGACCTGAAGCGCCGCGAAGCTGAGGAGGACCAGCGCCACATGACGCTCGGCTGCCTGGGGCACCCTGGCCTGAGGGGCTTCCAGCCCCGCCCGTTGCTTGGCCTCCCGGAAGCCCTCCTCGGCCTCTCAGCGCGAACTTGTGGCGTCGGAGCACCTCCAGGGGTGGCCAGCCCAGGGCCTTGGTGACCAGCCGGTGCATGGGTGGCGCCGTCTCCGACCCGACCAGCTTTACCTCCCCATTTCCCCAGCGGGGGCTAAAGCCCATCTTGCAGACTCCCGACTGGGGTCTGTTGACCAAGGGGCCCACGGGGCAGTAATAGCGGCGAGGCCGCACCAGGGCGTTGGCCTTCAGCACGCTCACCCATATAAGGCGATGCCGGGCGAGCATGCGGGTGAAACGCCGGGCGTTGTACCAGGCATCGAAGACGATGTAGGTGGGCCCCAGTCCAAAGGCCAGGACCTCCCCCACCATCTCCTGGGCCAGGTCCAGTTTGGTGCGGTACTCTCCTGGGGCACTCCGCTCCTTCGGCTTCCAGAGGCGGAAGGCCACGGGTATGCGCAGCCTCCCGTTGGACCAGAAGAGGACCACCATCACCAGGCCCCGGACCTTCTCCTTGCGGGTGGTGGAGTAGGCCCATCCCACCCAGGGCACAAGATAAGACCAGGGCTTCCCCACCACCACGTCGTCCAGGCAGAGGAAGCCCGGACCCAGACCCTTTACTTGCAAGACCAGAGAGTGCATCATGGTATGGGCATGAAGCCGTGCCCTTCGCAGCAGGTAGTTGAGGGCGTCGTGGGCCCTTCCGGGGAGATACCGGGCGATACGACACGCCGTCTGGTCCCGATCCAGAAGGATGAGGCCGGCCAGGTACAGGGCCACCCGCTCCAGGCGTCCTGGGGGCAACCTCAGGGGCAGGGCCATCAGGAACAGGACCAGTTGCCGAAAGAGGGGCCGGGTGGTAGCATAGAGCCGGGACACCATGGGGCCATACCTCCTTGGGTGGCGCTTGGGAGGACATGGTAACCCATCCTGGTGTCCCGATTAACATCTTTCTCAGACTACGACCAAAAATTTGCGTAACTCCTGTGGCAAGGAAGCGACAATGACCGTCCTCATTGGTCTGAGATGTAAAGATGGGGTGGTTCTAGGATGTGACAGCCAGGAGACCAGGGTTAACTATTTCCGTTTCTGGCCTAAAGTGAACATCTTGGAGAATCGCTTTGTTGTGCTATCAGCAGGTAACCCCACCATAGGTGAAGCCTTTGCCCGACGCTTGGGCACTGCATTTCGAGAGGCAGCCAAACAAGGGCCGATCGATAGGTCAAAGGCTGCGTCGGTTATAGAGGAAGTCCTGCTTTCGCTGGGTAAAGAAGCAGGCGAGGATGCTGTGAAGGAGCGGCAGATACTGATAGCCGGAGTTGCGAGTGAGGGTGAACTCTGCTCATGGGCTGTTGACGCCGGGGAAATCTATGTGAGGGAAATGCGGACCTGGGAATGCTTTGGATCAGGCACCGACGCAGCCGAAATGCTGATGAAGGACTTCTACTTTCCCGGGGTATCGACCAGGGAAGCCGTGCCTCTTCTTGCCTATGTGATAAGTGCGGTGAGCGATATATGCCTGGATTGCGGCGGACCTATATCGATTGTGGTGGCCGACAAACAGGCTATCAGACAGATCCCTGTTGAAGAGGTGGAATCTGCATTGGGAAAGGTGAAGCCGTTATTGGACAAGATGCGGAAAGACCTCCCAAGGCGGCTCCTTAAGGGTGAACTGACTGAAGGGGATGTATCCCTATAGGGCGCAAACATGAGCTATGATGGCGTAATGAGGTTAGCGAGGGAACATCCGTTCACAAAAGGTAGAATGTTTGACGTGGATTGGCTCGGGGTGGTAAAGGGCTGCTACGAGGAGGCAAAAAGGATTGAAGGGAAAAGCTTTGCAGGTGCCTGGGTTGTGAAGAGAGTTGGATGGTTTCCTGGTTTGAGAATGCTTGAAAAGTACGGGATCCTAAAGAAGGAGGGGGAGACGGTAAGAGGCGGAAGAAGGGCCTACTGGGTAATGCCCGACATGGACGGTGTGGCCCGAGCTCTGCGTGAGCTTGGCTATCTCTGAATCTCGAGGCTGGAGGTGCCGATGGATAAGAACCGGAAAGACAGGACGCACAGTGTCTATGAGGAGGTTACAACCAGGTTAAAGGACCAACATGTGCGTGAACTATGGTACCGATTGAGGAGTGAATTAATCCGGAAAGGCGGCGGGCCAGACGCTTGTGTTGAGTATCTTAAGAGCGAGCTAACAAGGATGGAAGAGGATGTACAGCGTGCCATTGACTGGGTCGGCAAGGCCCGGGGAGGTTAGCACAGTGAACGGGAAAGGCTTCAAATTAAGGGAAATCAAGATTGAAGGGTTCAAAGGCTTCACAAGAAGCAAAGCCGTGCCTATAAATGGCAAACACTTATTCATATTAGGTCCCAACGGCTGCGGGAAATCGAGCATAGTCGAAGCAATCCGCTGGGGTCTTTTCGGGTCAACTCGTCGTCCTGGGGAAGTCGTGGCTAATCAAAGCTATGCAGGAGACTGCCGAGTGGAACTCCGACTGGAGCAGGCAGGCAGAGAATGGACCCTGAAACGCCGGCTAGTCCCAGGAACCAGTGAGAGTAGAGCTGAACTACTGGATGAACATGGCCAGCCACATCCTTTGACGAGCGTATTACCTGAGCTTGTTTCGGTACCGGCCGGGGAAGGCATGCACATCATCGGTAAAGCGCAGAGTGCGCCTCTTCGTAGACTACCCGAGGATGTGTCGCCATTTGAACGGACAATTTACTCCTATCTGGGGTTATCTGATGTCCGAGGCGCCATAATCGGATTAGAGAAGTTCATGGAGTTGCAGGAAGCCAAGGAGAAGGAGTTGGGAAGGAAAGTCGATACGATGAGAGTTAACATTGAGACGGAGCTGAGTTGGTTTACCAAGCAACGGGACGAGATAATAAAGAACCCCCCGTGGGGTGCTGGAAGCATTCCTACCCAGGCGGACACTATCAGCAAGATTGAGCAGTTCATTAAGGAGCTTTCTCTCGGTATGCAGGCCCCGTCAACTCCGGTCGGAGGACTGGACCTCGGCTCGCTAATGCGTGAGGCGGAGGCCCTCGTTGAGCGCGCTGGCCGAGCAAAGACAAGCGAGGTGGAGGATGCTCTGCGCAAAATTCTGGAGAAACTGAAGGAAGGGCAGTCCCTTCAGAAACAATTGAGTGACCTGATGCAGCAGACCCAGGATGTCCTAAATAAAATCACATCCACCGAACAGAGCCTGTCGACAGTGTTGGCTGGAGAGACTCTTGACAGCTTGGCCGAAGCTTTGAGAGAGATCGAGCGCCGGGTGGAGGAAACTGCTCTGCTCCTTGACGTTCAAACGAAGGCTCTTGTCTGGCTTGAAAGGCAACCCCGCGACCCGGACAGACAGCATTGCCCGGTGTGTCAGACCAAGTACGAAGATTTGATCGCCCGCCTTTCTAAAAAGAAAGACGTCGCCTCTTCTCACCAGAAGAGAATCTTGGAGGAGAGAGATGCAATTGAACGTCGATATCAACAGGCATTAGAATTAGCCCAACAGATTAATCAGCTAAAAACTAGGTTTGCTTCTTTGGAGCAAGAATTGGGACAAGTCGAGAAGAAGGTTCTGAATTTCTTAGCATCCGATGTGGAGAAGCAAAACATACCCGCTGCTCTGAAAGGACGCATCGACGAACTGCATAATGCCGAGCTGGCGCTGGAAAGACAGTTGAGAGAGGCAAGCGAAGTTTACCAGGAGTGGAAGCGCAAGCTCGGGAAGCTGCAAGAAGAAGTGCGATTTCACGGAATTCAGGAACGGCTGCTTGAACTGGAAAGACAGCGGCGGCAACTTGACAATGCACAACGGTCGCTTGACACTCTCGTGCTTTTTGGGGATAGTGTTAGGGCAATTACTGAAGCACTGAAAGACGCGCTCAATGATACACTCAAAAGGGAGCTACCCGCAATCAACGAGAAGTTGACCGAGGCTTTCGTAGCCCTGACAGAGCACCCCGCCTATGATCGGGTGTATATCGATGGTTCTATTTTGCCAAAACTTGAGCTGCGGGTGGGTTCGAAGGATGACCCCTCTCAAGGATGGCTACCTGCCCAAGTTCTCAACGGCCAGGCTCTGAATGCTCTGGAGTTGGTTCCCTATTTTGCTTTCTCAGAACTGACAGACTTACCTTTTGAAGTGTATCTTCTCTTGCTGGATGATCCCACGCAGTCTTTCGACTCCCACCACATTGAGATTCTCGTTGCGAAGCTGGCTGAACTTGGTAAGCGTGTTCAGCTCGTCGTGGCAAGCCACGAGGTGGGTCAGTTCCAGCACTTACTTCCTAAGTACTTTGGGGCGGACGACTACGTGGTGGTAAGCACGACCAAGTGGTCCCGACAGGATGGACCCACTATGGAGCTATCGCATGTGGGATGACACCCACTGGGAAGCAGGCAAGTGCCTGGAAGCATTGAGGGGCACCGTCGAGCTCAGCGAGTTTGGATTCCGTATTCAAGGACTGGCTGCTAACATTATGCTACGCCTTGGAGCCAGGGTATTGGAAGTAAATAGCCAGAGACACCCTGACATTGTGGCTGAGTTTGATAGAGGCCTGATGCGCATTGAGGTTGAGGCAGACGTCTATGGCACTCGCGCTCGCCTTCTCACAGAAGAAGACTTAGATGCCATAGCACCCCGCAGAGCCACAGACAAGGGATATTTTGCCCTTGCTCTCTGTGGCCCGTACCCTCGCTGGGTTCTGGTAGATTACGCACGACTTTGTCGCCGGCACGGAGTTCCAGCCTCACCGGCAATACTTCAAGGTCTAGCCGACGCTGAAGCTTCAAATCAGTGGACTGCCGAATTCATAACACTGCTGGTAACACATTGTCGGGATCTTCCAGCTTTCACCTTCGGTTTTTTGGCTCGGCGAGCCTTGGAAGGTAGACCGCTTTGAACGCCTGAGACGGTAGATACCCTAGAACTTGTCCCGAAATGTAGTGGGAGGCCGGTGCTTATCGCAAACTGGGGGTGAGGCTTGTGGGGAGGTCTCATCCATGGAGAGGATGCTGACCGACGAGCAGTGGGCCCGCATCGCCCCGCTCCTGCCACCCCAGAAGCCCAGGGGGAGGAAGAGGGCCGACGACCGCCAGACCCTGGAGGGCATCCTGTGGGTGCTGAAGACGGGCTCAAGATGGCAGGACCTGCCCAGGGAATACGGCAGCAAGACCCGCTGCCACCGGAGGCTTCGGGAGTGGCAGGAGCAGGGGGTGTGGGAGAGGGCCTTCCGCGCCTTCCTCTCCACCCTGGACAAGGAGGGGAGGCTGCAGTGGGAGAAGGCCTTCCTGGACGGCACCTTCGTGCCCGCCAAAAGGGGGGAGAGAGGGTGGGCCTCACCAAGAGGGGGAAGGGGAGCAAGGTGATGCTGGTGGTAGAGGGGCAGGGCCTTCCCCTGGGGGTGCTGGTGGAGAGCGCCCAGAAGGCGGAGGTGAGGCTGGCGGAGGCAGCCCTCGCCCAGGTGAAGGTGACAAGGCCTGTGGGGAGGCCCAGGACAAGGCCCAAGGAGCTGGTGGCGGACCGGGGGTATGACAGCGAGGCCCTCAGACGAAGGCTTCGGGCCCGCGGCATCAAGCCCTGCATCCCCAGGCGGAGGAACGCCCGGCCGAGGCGGGGGAGGAAGCCGGACCTCTCGGGCTACCGGCAGAGGTGGGTGGTGGAGAGGACCTTCGCCTGGCTGGGGGGCTTTCGGCGGCTGGTGGTGAGGTGGGAGCGGAGGGCTCATATCTATCTGGCCTTCCTGCTCCTGGCCTGCATCCTCATCCTCTTGAGGGTTATTTCGGGATGAGTTCTAGAGATCATCGGCGAAGCCGCCTACCAAGTTTCTTCGGAAACGAGGTCGCGGGTACCCGAAATTCCTTGGGAGGGTACGGGCACGGGTGGCCGGCGACCGCCAGACCATGCGCCGGAAGCCCTTGGGGTGAGGCCGGGCATGACTATGGGGCGCCAAAGGGGGGGAACAGGAAGGGGGGGCCGGCCCGGATATCCGGGGTACCCTCTTTAGGGCCCCTTGTCCGGGGAAGGGCCCCCCGCCTATGATGGTATGGCCCCCCAGGAGGGGCTCTCCCGGGGGAAACAAAGGTCGGCAGAGTGGGCAGGGCACGGGAAACGGTACGCCTCCCCCTTGGGGCAGTCCGTCTGCCCCGGGTTTTTTACGGGTGGTGGATTGTGGGGGTGGCGGCGACCTTCCAGGCGCTGTTCGGGGTCCTCTTCTTCCACGGCTTTGGCCCCTTTTTCGTCTCCCTCCAGAGGGAGTTCGGGTGGAGCCGTACCCTCCTCTCCGGCGCCTACTCCCTCGCCCGGCTGGAAGGGGGTCTCCTGGGACCCCTGGAGGGCCTCCTCATTGACCGCCTGGGGCCCCGCCGTGTGGTCCTCACGGGCCTTGTCGTCGCCGCCGTGGGGTTCCTCCTGTTTAGCGCCACCCGCTCCCCGGCGTGGTTCTACGGGAGCTACCTGGTGATGAGCCTCGGCGCCAGCCTGGCCGGGTGGCTGACCCTCTCCGCGGCGGTCAACAGCTGGTTCATCCGGCGGCGCTCCCTAGCCATGTCTTTCCTCAGTGTGGGGCTCAGCGTCGGCGGGCTCCTGGTCCCCCTGCTGGCTTTGTCCATAGAGAGGTGGGGGTGGCGGACGACCAGCGTGGGCATCGCGGGGGTACTGCTGGCCATCGGAATACCCATGGCCCTGGTCCTCCGGCGCCGCCCCGAGGACTACGGCCTCCTCCCCGACAGCGCCCGGGAGGCCCCCCCTCCCCCCCGGTCCGCGGCCCCAGCCCCTTCTGGGGACTTCACCTTTGCCCAGGCGGTGCGCACCCCGGCCTTCTGGGCTATCTCCCTGGGCCATGCCGCCGCCCTTATCCCCACCTCGGCGGTGATGGTCCACCTGGTGCCGTTCCTGGAGAACGAGGTGGGCATCTCCATGGCGGTGGCGGCCACAGTGGTCACCGTGACCACGGCGGTGAGCATCCCCGCCCAGGTGGCTGGGGGGTGGCTGGGGGACAGGGTGGACAAACGGATGGCCCTGACGGTGCTCACGGCAGCGCAAGGGGTCGCCCTGGTGTCCCTGGCCTTTACCCGCAGCGTCCCCCTGGCTATGCTCTTCGCCGTCCTCCACGGCATCACCTGGGGCGCGCGGATGCCCATGACCTCCGCCATCCGGGGCGACTACTTCGGACGGCGCTTCTTCGGCGTCATCTCCGGCTCCATGAACCTCATCACCACCCTGGGGGCCATCGTCGGCCCCCTCCTGGTGGGAGCCCTGGCGGACCGGGTGGGGTACCGTCCCGCCCTCCTGGCCCTGGTGGGGGTCACCGTCCTCGGCTCCCTCTTCTTCCTGGGAGCCCGCCGGCCCGTCCCCCGTACGGGGGCGTGAGGAGACTTACCCCTCCTGCCGGGGCCCCGTGACGATGTTCACCAGCATGCGCCCCGGCACGAAGATCACCCGTTGTACGGTACGCCCGTTGAGGTGCCGGCGCGCCTGAGGGCTCTCCAGGGCCAGGCGCTTGGCCTCCTCCTCGGAGAGGTCGGCGGGGACGGGGATCCGATCCCGCACCTTCCCGTCCACCTGGACCACAAGGGTCACCGTCTCCGGGGCCGCCAGGGCCTCGTCCCAGGTGGGGAAAGAGCGGGAGTGGACGCTGAAGGGGTGGCCCGTCTGCTCCCAGAGCTCCTCGGCCAGGTGGGGGACAAAGGGGGCGAGCATCAGGATCCCTTTCTCCACCGCCTCCCGCCAGAGGTCGGCGCCCACATCCCCTCGCTCCCACGCCTCCTGCAGGGCGTTGGTGAACTCCATCAGGGCGGCGATGGCGGTGTTGAACTGGAAACGGTCCAGGTCGTGATAGACCTTCTTGATGGTCCGGTGGAGGGCCCGCTGGAGGGAGCGGCGGGATGCCTCGTTCACCGGCCTCCCCTCCAGCGCGTGAGGGGGGCGACGGAAGACCTCCCAGACGCGGTTCAGCCAGCGGGTGGCGCCGTTGATGCCGGACACCGACCAGTCGCCCCCCTTCTCCCACGGGCCCAGGAACATCAGGTAGGCGCGGACGGTATCCGCCCCCAGGCGCTCCACATAGGGGTCCGGGGGGACCACATTCCCCCGGCTCTTGCTCATCTTCTCCCCCAGGTAGGTGATCACCCCCTGGTTGTAGAGGCGGAGGAAGGGCTCGCTGAAGGAGAGGAGGCCCATATCCCGCAACGCCTTCACAAAGAAGCGGGAGTAGAGGAGGTGCATCACGGCGTGCTCCGCCCCACCGGTGTACTGGTCCACAGGGAGCCAGTGGCGCGCCACCTCCGGGTCCCAGGGGCGCCGGTCATCCCTGGGGCTAATGTAGCGCAGAAAGTACCAGGAGGAGTCCACAAAGGTGTCCATGGTGTCCGTCTCCCGGCGGGCGGGGCGGCCGCACTGGGGGCACGTCGTGTGCAGGAACCCCTGGTGGTACAGCAGGGGCGACTCCCCCGTCGGCTTGAACTGGGCGTCCTGGGGCAGGAGGACGGGGAGCTGCTCCTCGGGCACCGGCACCATCCCGCAGGCGTCGCAGTAGACGATGGGGATGGGGGTCCCCCAGTAGCGCTGCCGGCTGATCAGCCAGTCCCGCATGCGGTAGACCACCGTCCTCTTGCCTATCCCCTGGCGCTCCGCATACTCCGCCATCGCCTCCTGGGCCTGCTGGCTGGGCATCCCCGTGAAAGGCCCCGAGTCCACCAGGATGCCCGGCCCCTCCCACGCCCTCTCCAGGGGACGGCCGTCCCACCCCGGGGGCGCCACCACCACCCGAATGGGGAGGCCGTACGTGCGGGCGAACTGGAAGTCCCTCTGGTCGTGGGCGGGGACGCCCATGACCGCCCCGGTAGCGTACCAGAGGACGGCGTAGTCGGCGGTGAAGATGGGCACCGGCTGACCGGTGAAGGGGTTGACACAGGAGGTCCCCAGGAAGACCCCCGTCTTCTCCCGCTCGGTGGAGAGGCGTTCAATGTCCGACTGACGCCGGGCCTTCTCCACGTAGGCCTCCACCTCGGCGCGCCGGTCGGGGGTGGTGAGGAGGGGCACCAGGGGGTGCTCCGGGGCCAGCACCACAAAGGTGACGCCATACACGGTGTCGATACGGGTGGTGAAGACCCGGATCTCCTTCTCCGCCAGCCCCAGGTGGGCAATGGAGAAAGCCACCTCCACCCCCTCCGAGCGGCCGATCCAGTTCCTCTGCATGGTGATGATGCGCTCCGGCCAGTCCACCAGCCCGGAGAAGTCCAGGAGCTCCTCGGCATACCTGGTGATCCTCAGGAACCACTGCTCCATCTCCCGACGGGTGATGGGGGTGGCACAACGCTCACAGCACCCCTCCACCACCTGCTCGTTGGCCAGCACCGTCTGACAGGAGGGACACCACACTACGGGGGCGCGGGCACGGTAGGCCAGGCCGTGCTTGTAGAACTGCAGGAAAAGCCACTGGTTCCACCGGTAATACTCCGGAAGGCAGGTGATAATCTCCCTATCCCAATCGTATATGGCCCCCATGGAGCGCAGCTGCTGGCGCATCCGGTCGATGTTCTCCATGGTCCACTTAAAGGGGTGGATGCCGTGGCGGATGGCGGCGTTCTCTGCGGGGAGGCCGAAGGCGTCGAACCCCATGGGGTGGAGGACGCGGTACCCCTGCATGCGGCGGAAACGGGCGTGGGTGTCGGAGGGGGCCATGGCATACCAGTGGCCGATGTGGAGGTCGCCGGAGGGGTAGGGATACATGGTCAGCTCATACCACTTGGGGCGGGGGTCGTGGTCGGGGACCCGGTGGAGCCCCGCCGCCTCCCACCGCGCCTGCCATTTGGGTTCGATCTCCCGGGGGTTCCACCGGGGCTCCACCAGGGCGCGTTCCAGGGTCACCTTCTCGCCGGGGAGGTCCACCCCTACCACCCGCCAGCCGGCTTCAAGCCAGGCCCGGGCGTGGGGGCGTCCCTTGTGGTTGGCCCACCACTGGGGGTAGCGGCGGCTGGAGGGGGGGAGGGGGCCTACGCCCGGGAAACGGTAGAGGGCCTCCCGCCACTCGGGCTTCCCCCTCTCTATCTCCCCGAAGGTCAAGGTCAAACGGATGTCCGGGTACAGCTCCAGCAGACGGCGCAGCGGGGCGTACTTCCCTTCTCGTCTCGCCATAGCCATCCCCCCAGGCTCTCTTTACCCCATCGTAGCAGACGTGGGGGCAACCCCCTACGGGTCTCCGGCCGAGGCCTCTATCATAGAGAAGGGACCTCCCCCAGGCGTTAGGAGGCGTGGCCTGTGCCCATCAACAAGATTGTCCCCTCCTTTCGGGAGGCGGTGGCCGACATCCCCGACGGTGCCACCATCTTTGTGGACGGCTTCGCCGGCCCCGGGGGCATGCCCCACTTCCTCATTCTGGCCCTCTGGGAGCACGGGGCGAAAGACCTGACCATCATCTCCAACACGGCGGGGATCGCTATGGTGGGCGGCTTTGGCATGCCCCGGGGGAGGCGGTATATAGACCACTCCATCCTTATTGAGAACGGACAGGTGCGGAAGGTCATCGCCTCCTTCCCCGTGACCCCCAACCCCTCGGTCCTCTGCGCGGCGGAGCGGGCCTGGCGGGAGGGGAAGGTGATCATCGAGACGGTCCCCCAGGGCACCCTGGTGGAGCGGATCCGGGCGGGGGGCGCGGGCATCGCCGCCTTCTACACCCCCACAGGGGTGGGGACCCCCCTGGAACAGGGGAAGGAGAAGCGGGTCTTCCACGGGCGCGAATACCTCCTGGAGACAGCCCTCACCGCCGACTACGCCCTGATCCGCGCCTGGAAGGCCGACCGCCTGGGCAACCTGGTCTACCGGGGGACCTCCCGCAACTTCAACGCCGTCATGGCCACCGCCGCCCGCATTACCATCGCCGAGGTGGACGAGGTGGTGGAGGTGGGGGCGTTGGACCCCGAGCACGTGCACACCCCCGCCCTGTATGTCAAACGCATTGTGGTGCGCCCCAAGGATGAGACCCCTATCCTGGCCGAGACCTATGAACGGCGGAAAAGGGAGCGCCTGCAGAGCCCCTCGTGAGGTGCCATTATGGTGAGGATGAAGGAGCGCCTGGAGCGCGACGCCATCGCCATGCGGATAGCCAAGGAGCTGCCCGATGGGGCGGTGGTCAACCTGGGCATCGGCATCCCCACCCTGGTCTCCCAGTATGTGCCGGAGGGGAGGGAGATCCTGTACCACTCGGAGAGCGGGGTGTTGGGGTATGGCCCCCTGGCGGACCCGGGGGAGGAGGACATCGACCTCATCAATGCGGGGGGGAACTTCTTGAAGAGGGTCCCGGGGATGTCCTTCTTCCACACGGCCGACGCCTTTGCCATGATGCGGGGCGGGCACATCGACGTCACCGTGCTGGGGGCCCTGCAGGTGTCAGAGAAGGGGGACCTGGCCAACTGGTTCCTCCCCGAGAGGGGCATCGGGAACGTGGGGGGCGCCATGGACCTGGCGGTGGGGGCCAAGAGGGTCATCGTGGCCATGGAGCACACCGATAGGTGGGGGCGCCCGAAGATCGTCCGCGAGTGCACCTACCCCCTCACCGCCAGGGAGTGCGTGAGCCTGATCGTGACCGACCTGGCGGTCATTCAGGTCGTCAAGGGGGGCGGGCTGCTGCTGAAGGAGATCGCCCCCGGCTGGACCCCTGAGGAGGTGCAGGCCCTGACGGATGCCCCCCTCCGCGTGGCCCCCGACCTCAAGGAGATAGAGCTGTAGGGCGGGGGGTTTACCCCCGGACGACGTGGTAGCGGCGACGGGAGCGCTGGGCTACCCCCGCCTTGTGGGCCATCTGTCCCACCGCCTTGGCGACGGCGGGCACCACGCGCCGGTCGAACACGCTGGGCACGATGTACTCGGCGTTCAGCTCCTTCTGGGGGATGATGCCGGCGATGGCCTCGGCCGCCGCCACCTTCATCTCGTCGGTGATCCGGCGCGCCCGCACGTCCAGCGCCCCCCGGAACATCCCCGGGAAGACCAGGGCGTTGTTGATCTGGTTGGGGTAGTCGGAGCGCCCGGTGGCGACGACGGAGGCATAGGGGGCTGCCTCCTCAGGGTAGATCTCGGGGACGGGGTTGGCCAGGGCGAAGACGATGGGCTGGGGGGCCATGGCCTTTAGGTGCTCCACGGTGAGCAGCCCGGGCCCGGAGAGGCCGATGAAGACGTCGGCCCCCTCCACCGCCCGCATCAGGTCCCCCCGCAACCCTCGGGGGTTGGTCTGCCGGGCGATGGCCTCCTTGTAGGGGTTCATGTTCTCGGTGCGGCCGGTGTACAGGATCCCCTGGCGGTCACAGAGGACGATATCCTTTACCCCCGCCCTGAGGAGGAGCTTGGCGGTGGCTATCCCGCTGGCCCCCGCCCCCAGGATGACCACCCGCTGCTCCTGGAGGTTCCGCTTCAGCAGGCGGCAGGCGTTGAGGAGGCCCGCCAGCACCACCACCGCCGTGGCGTGCTGGTCGTCGTGCATCACGGGGATGTCCACCTCCTCCACCAAGCGCTCCTCGATCTCAAAACAGCGGGGCGCCGCGATATCTTCCAGGTTGATCCCACCGAACCCCGTGGAGATAACCTTCACGGTGCGGACGATCTCGTCCACATCCTTGGTGTCCAGACAGATGGGCCAGGCGTCGATGCCCGCCAGCTCCTTGAAGAGGATGGCCTTCCCCTCCATCACCGGCAGGGCCGCCGCCGGCCCCACATCCCCCAGGCCCAGCACCGCGGTGCCGTCGGTCACCACGGCGACGGCGTTGCCCTTGCTGGTGAGGGTCCACACACTCTGGGGGTCCTGGTGGATGGCCAGGCTCACCCTCCCCACCCCGGGGGTGTAGGCGAGGGAGAGGTCGGTCCGGGTCTTCAGGGGGACCTTGCTGTAGGAGCCCACCTTCCCCCCCAGATGCACCAGGAAGACACGGTCGGAGGCGTGGACCACCTTAACGCCCCGGACCTTGCGGATCGCCTTGACGATCTGCTGGGCATGGTCGGTGTCCCGGGCGTTGATGGTGAAGTCCCGCACCATCACGGAGCGGCTGGAATGGACCAGGTCCACCGCCCCGATATCACCCCCCACCTTCCCGATAGCCGTGGTGATCTGCCCTAGCATACCGGGACGGTTGGGGTACTCGGCGCGCACCGTGATGCTGTAGGTGACCTCGGGCTCCTTGCCGGGCATAGAGCCTGCCCCTCCTTCCCCGGAGATGTCTGCCCCTCTAGCATAGTATTTGTACCCCTTTTCACGATATATGGACCAGGCGGGCGCTGTAGATGTGGGGGAGGGCGCGCACCTGGGCCAGCACTTCGGGGGGCATGGGGTCGTCCAGCCCCAGCACCATCATAGCCCGGCCCCGGGGCTCGAACCGCCCCACCCCCATGAAGCTGATGTTGATGTCGTTCTTCCCTGTGATGGTGCCCACGGCGCCGATCATCCCGGGGCGGTCGTGGTGGTCGATGAAGAGCAGGTAGGGGGAAGAGGGGACGACATCCAGCCAGTACCCCTTCACCTGCACCAGGTGCACCTCGCCCCGCATGGTCGTGCCCATCAGGGACACCTTTCCCCCCGTCCCCTCCACCTCGACCCCCAGGAGGCTGGAGTAGTGTTCTGGGGCGGGGCCCTTCTCTTCGGCCACCACAAGGCCCCGACGGGCGGCTATGGACAGGGCGTTCACCACGGTCACCCGCTGGTCGGTGGTGGGTTGGAGGAGCCCCGCCAGGGCCGCGGCCTTCAGGAGGGTGGTGTCGTACTGGGCGATCTCCCCCTGGTAGCGGAGGATGACCCGCTGCAGATGCCCCTCCAGGAGCTGCACGGCGATGCGCCCCAAGAGGGTGGCCACCGGCCCATAGGGGACCAGGACCCGCTGGGCCTCGGGGAGCACCAGAGGGGCGTTGACGGCATAGGGGGCGGGCTGTCCCCGCAGGACCGCCAGCACCTGCTGGACCACCTCGGTGGCCACCTCCGCCTGGGCCTCCTCGGTAGAGGCCCCCAAATGGGGGGTGACCACCACCTTGGGGTGGCGGAGGAGGGGGTGGTCCGGGGGCGGGGGTTCCACCCTGAAGACGTCCAGGGCCGCCCCCGCCAGCCGCCCCTCCTCCAGCGCCCGCAGGAGGGCCTCCTCGTCCACCACCTCGCCCCGGGCCGTGTTGATCAGGTAGGCCCCCGGCTTCATCAGGGCCAGCTGCTGCTCCCCGATGAGGTGACGGGTGGCCGGGGTCAGAGGGACGTGGAGGCTGACAAAGTCGGCCTCCCGGAGGAGGCGCTCCAGGGGGACCAGGGTAACCCCCAGCTGCTGGGCCATCTCCGCCGACACGAAGGGGTCGTAGGCAATAACCCGCATCTGCAGCCCCTGCGCCCGCTGGGCCACCTGGGACCCCACCCGCCCCAGGCCGATGATCCCTAACGTCTTGCCCTGCACCTGGGTCCCCAGGAAGAGGGGGCGCTTCCACTCCCCGCGCTGCAGGGAGGCGTGGGCCTGGGGGATGCGCCGCGCCACGGCCAGGAGGAGGGCAACGGTGTGCTCGGCGGCGGCGACGGTGTTCCCCGTGGGGGCATTGACCACGACGATGCCCCGCCGGGTCGCCTCCTCCACATCGATGTTGTCCACCCCCACCCCCGCCCGCCCCACCACCACCAGGGAGGGGGCCTGGGCCAGGAGAGCGGCCGTCACCTTCGTCTCACTGCGGACGATAAGGCCATGGGCGTCCCGCAGGAGGGCAGGGAGGACATCATCCACCCCCTCCCGCACCACCACCTCCACATCGGGCTGGGAGCGGAGGAGATGGAGCCCTTGGGGGTGTACGGGGTCGGCGACGACGACGCGGAACACGGGAGCCCCCTAGACAGACGCCGTCGGGGCAGGGGTGCGATATCCCATCCTGGTCAACGCCTTCCCCAGCGCCTCCAGGGCTTCCCGGATATCCTCCTCCCGGACATACCCCATGTGGCCGATGCGGATGACCCTCCCGGCCAGGGGGCCCTGCCCCCCTGCCACCACAACCCCGAACTCCTCCCGGAGGAGGGCCACCAGACGGTTCCCATCCACCCCCTCCGGCACCTTAATGGCGGTGACGGTGTTGGAGGCGTAGCGTTCCTCCACGGGGAGGAGGGAGAGGCCCAAGGCCCGCACCCCCGCCCGCGTCAGGGCCCCGATGCGGGCGTGGTGGGCATAGATGGCCTCCATCCCCCGGCGGAGCATGGCCTCCAGGCTTACATCAAGGCCGTACAGGAGGGAGACGGCTGGGGTCCAGGGCGTCTGTCCCTTTTCGAAGAAGGCCTTATGCTTCCCCAGGTCCAGGTAATAGCGGGGGGAACGGGCGGAGCGGTACGCCTCCCAGGCCAGGGGGCTCATGGAGACGAAGGCCAAGCCCGGGGGCACCATAAACCCCTTCTGGGAGGCGGTGGCCACCACATCGCACCCCCAGGCATCCACCGGCAAGGGGATGCACCCCAGACTGGAGATGGCGTCCACAATAAGGAGCTTGTCCGCCTCCTTCACCACCCGGGCAAGGGCCTGGAGGTCGTTGGTGACCCCCGTGGATGTCTCGTTGTGGGTCACGCACACCGCCTTCACCCAGGGGTGGGCCCGGAGGGCTTTGCGCACCTCCTCGGGGTCAGCGGCGTGTCCGTAGGGGAAATCCACCTTCACCACCCGCATCCCATAGGCCTGGGCGATCTGGATGAACCGCTCCCCGAACTCCCCGATGCTGACGCACAGCACCCCATCCCCAGGGGAAAGGGTGTTGACGAGGGCGGCCTCCATAGCCCCGGTTCCCGAGGCGGTCAGGATCAGGACATCGTTCTTGGTCTGGAACACCTCCTGCAGCCGCCGGTGGACCCGGGTGATCAGGTCCCGGAACTCCGGTCCCCGGTGGTTGATCATCTGGCCGCCGACCGCCGCCAGCACCTCATCAGGGCAGGGGGTCGGTCCCGGCACCCGCAGGTTTGTCACGCTCACCTCCTCTTCCCCTAGGGTTTGTGAAGGGAAGCACATCTATCATAGCACGTCCGTCCCCTACCGGTGGTTGGCCACCTCCTCCCCAAGGCGCTGGATAAGGGCGGCTAGGGGCATGGGGCCCAGGTCCTCCCCACTGCGCAGGCGCACGGCCACCGTGCCCTCAGCCACCTCCCGATCGCCGATGACCAGCATATAGGGCGCCTTCTGCAGCTGGGCGTCGCGGATCTTGGCCTGCATGCGCTCCCCACGCTCGTCCAGGTGGACGCGAAAGCCTTTCCCCCTCAGGGCCTCCGCCACGGCAAGGGCGTACTCCCGGTGGCGGTCGGCGATGGGGATCACCACCACCTGGACCGGGGCGAGCCAGAGGGGGAAGGCGCCCCCGTAGTGCTCGATAAGGACGCCCAGGAAGCGCTCCAGGGAGCCGAAGATGGCCCGGTGGACCATAAAGGGGCGGTGCCAGCGGCCGTCGGGCCCCTGGTAGGTGAGGTCAAAGCGCTCGGGCAGGTTGAAGTCGAACTGCACCGTGGTGCACTGCCAGGCCCGTCCCAGGGCGTCCCGGATCTTGATGTCAATCTTCGGGCCGTAGAAGGCCCCCCCTCCCTCCTCGACGTCATACTCCAGCCCCCGTTGCTCCAGGGCCTTCCGCAGGGACGCCGTCGCCTTCTCCCACATGGCGGGGTCCCCCACCGCCTTCTCCGGGCGGGTGGAGAGGACCACCTCCACCTCCCGGAAGCCGAAGGGGGTCAGGAGGGTAAAGGTGAGGTCCAGCACCCCTATCACCTCCCCCTCCACCTGATCGGGACGGCAGAAGATGTGGGCGTCGTCTTGGGTGAAGCCCCGCACCCGCAGCAGGCCGTGGAGGACCCCACTCCGTTCATAGCGGTAGACGGTGCCCATCTCCCCGATGCGCAGGGGGAGGTCCCGGTAGCTGCGCAGGGCGGAGCGGTAGATCATGATGTGGAAGGGGCAGTTCATGGGCTTGGCATAGTACCTCTCCCCCTCCATCTCCATAGGCGGGTACATGTTCTCCCGGTAGAAGGAGAGGTGACCACTGGTCTCCCACAGGCGTTCCCGCCCCAGGTGGGGTGTATAGACCAGGTGGTAGCCCGCCTGGATGTGGGCCCGACGCCAGAGGTCCTCGATGATGCTGCGCACCACCGCCCCCCTGGGGTGCCAGAGGACCAACCCTGGCCCCACCTCCTCGTGGATGGAGAAGAGGTCCAGGTCGCGCCCCAGCTTGCGGTGGTCCCGCTTCAGCGCCTCCTCCCGCTGGCGGAGGAACCCCTCCAGGGCCTCCTTGCTCTCAAAGGCGGTGCCGTAGAGGCGTTGGAGCATGGGGTTGCGCTCATCCCCCCGCCAGTAGGCCCCGGAGACGGTGAGGAGGGTGAAGAAGCGCACCTGACCCGTGGACGCCACGTGGGACCCCTTGCAGAGGTCCACAAAGTCCCCGTGGCGGTAGATGGTGATGGGCTCCCCCGGGGGGATCTCGTCGATGATCTCCAACTTGTAGGGGTTGTGGGCAAAGAGGCGCTTCGCCTCCTCCCGCGTCACCTCCTCCCGGAGGAAGGGGAGGTCCGCCGCCACCCGCTGCCGCATCACCTCCTCAATACGGGCCAGGTCCTCGCGGGTGAAAGGGCGGGGGGCGTCGATATCATAGTAAAAGCCGTCGTCGGTGGGCGGGCCAATGGCGAGCTTGGCCTCGGGGAAGAGGGTGAGGACGGCGTCGGCCATGATATGCGCGGCGGAGTGGCGTATCCTTTCCCGCAAAGCCGCCACTTCCGGCGGAACACGGACAACACGGGGGCGCTCCATGGCAGCAAAACCTCCTTCCCTAGGTTAAGGGCAGGGCGTCTTGGGGGAGGTGGGGAGACGCTGGGGGAGAAGGGGGTGTCAGGCGGTTCCCAAGGCGTCTGCTCCGGGGTGATGGTGGTGGGCGGGATAGGACTCGAACCTATGACCCCTGCGATGTCAACGCAGTGCTCTGGGCCTCTGAGCTACCCGCCCCCTGGGTCCAGTGTAGAGGGGATGGGCCGGGGCGTCAAGGCCGGGGGAGGGTGTTTGACAAGAGGGGCGGGGGATAACCCCATAGGGGCACCCCTTGTGGTTGCCCAGGGCGGGCACGGGGGCCTGTTGGGCAGGCACAGGGGCCTGCCCCTACCCGCCTCAAACACCCTCAGGCCGGGGGGCTACATCCGCCGGGCCAGGCGGGGGTCGAGGATGTCCCGCAAGCCGTCGCCGATGAGGTTGATCCCCAGGACCGTCACGCTGAGGAAGAGGCCGGGGAAGAAGGTCACCCACACCGCCCGCTGGATGTACTGCCTCCCCTCCCCCATGATGTTCCCCCACGAGGGGATGGTGGGAGGTGTCCCCGCCCCCAGGAAGCTAAGGGACGCCTCGGTGAGGACCGCGGCGGCGAAGATGAAGCTCCCCTGGACGATAAGGGGGGCGATGGTGTTGGGCAGGATGTGCCGGAGGAGGATGCGGGGCGCCCCGGCCCCCAGGGCGCGGGCCGCCTCCACAAAGTCCCGGCCCACAAGGGAGAGGACCGCCGCCCGCACCACCCGCGTCGCCCTGGGCGTCTCCACAACCGTCAGGGCGATGATGACGTTCTGCATGCTGGCCGTCAGGAGGGCCACCAGGGCGATGGCCAACAGGAGGGCCGGGAAAGCCATAATGCCGTCCATCACGCGCATGACGATGGCGTCCACCCGCTTGAAATACCCCGACAGAAGCCCGAAGAACACCCCGCACGCCATGGACAGCAGGGCGACCGCCGAGCCGACCAGCAGGGAAACCCGTCCGCCGTAGATCGTGCGCGAGTAGATATCCCTCCCCAGGTGGTCGGTGCCGAAGGGGTATTCCCGGGAGGGGGCGTGGAGACGGTGCACCGGGTCTATGGCCTGGGGGTCCCGCTCCACTATGAGGGGCGCCATGACGCTCAGGAGGAGCATAACGACCACAACCCCGATCCCTGCCGCCATGGACGGGTTGCGTCGCACGAAGCGCCCCAGGAGGGACCATAGCCCTTTACGGCGCCCCGGGGCCCACCCGGTCACAGGAGGGGCGATGACGCGCGGTTCCCCAGCCATCAGTAGCGGATCCTCGGGTCAAAGTAGGCGTACGTCAGGTCGACGATCAGGTTGATCACCACATAGGCGGAGGCGGCCAGGAGGATCGCCCCCTGGATCACCGGGTAGTCCCGCCGGAGCATGGAGTCCACAATGAGGCGTCCCAACCCCGGCAGGGCGAAGACCGTCTCGGTGACCACCACGCCCGTCACCAGGGCGGCGAAGCCGAGGCCGATGATGGTCACGATGGGCACGGCGGCGTTCCTCAGGGCGTGGCGCAGGAGCACCACCTTCTCCGCCAGCCCCTTGGCCCGGGCGGTGCGGATGTAGTCCTCCCGCAGGATCTCCAGCATGCTGGCCCGGGTCATGCGGGCGATGAGGGCCGAGAAGATGAGGCCCAGGGTGACCGCCGGGAGGATGAGGCTCCGGAGCCAGGGCCATACCCCTTGGCTCAGGGGGGTATACCCGGCCGGCGGGAGCAGGTCCAGGGTCACGGAGAAGAGCCAGATGAGGTTGAAACCCAGCCAGAACACGGGGATGGAAAACCCCAGCACCGCAAACACCATCACCCCACGGTCCACCCACGAGTTGGCCTTCCACGCGGCGAGGATACCCATAGGCAGGGCGAGGGCGATGGCGATGACCTCCGCCAGCACCGCCAGGGAAAGGGTCGGCTCCAGGCGCTGGCGGATGAGGGTGGTCACCTTATACCCCGTGAAGAGGGAGTCCCCCAGGTCACCCTGCAAGAGCCGCCCGAACCACCGCCACAGCTGCACATGGAGGGGTCGGTCCAGCCCCAGCTGCTGGCGGATGCGCTCCACGTTCTCCGGCGTCGCATGCTCCCCCGCCAGCACCGCCGCCGGGTCCCCCGGTGTCACCCTCAGGAGGGCAAAGGTGATCAACCCCACCAGCAGGAGGACAGGGATGACGGCCAGCAGGCGCTGGACCAGATAGGCGGTCATACCTTACTAGCCCCCGTCCCCCCGGGCAGGAGACCTACTTGTCCAGCCAGATGTTCCACAGGAAGGGCACAGGGTGGTTGATCACCCCCTTCACGTACTTCTGAGCGGCCCGGATAGTGAAGAACTGCCCCAGGTTCACAAAGGGGGCATCCTCATAGTAGAGCTTCTGGATCTCGTCCACCAGCTGCTTCCTCTTGACGGGGTCCACCTCCCTGGCCCACCGCATCCGCAGCTCGTCCATCCGGGGGTTGGTGTAGAACCCGAACCAGGGGGTAATGCCAGCGTGCAGTGTGGGGTCCATAACGTCGAGGAAGACCCACGAGGTGTGGAAGATGTTCCACCCCCCCGCCTCCGGCGGGTCCCGCCGCGCCCGCCGCGTCACCACCGTCGCCCAGTCGGTGGCGACGAAGTCCACCCTCGCCCCCAACTTCTCCAACAGGTCCTTCGTCACCACCGAGGCGTTGTACAGGGCGGGGAGGTCCGTGGGGGCGATGACCACGATGGGGCGCCCGTCGTACCCCGCCTCCCGCAGCCACCGCCGCCCCGTCTCCAGGTCCCCCCGGGGGGCCAGCTCACTCCCCGCCGTGCTCTCCCACGGCCCCCCGCACAGGAAGAGGGCGATGCACCGGTTCCAGAACCGCTCCGGCCCGTAGGCGGCCCGCAGATACGTGGCCTGGTCGGCCGCCACCTGCACCGCCCGCCGCGCCAGGGCCTTGTCAAAGGGCGGGTGCAGCACGTTGAACCGCAGCCACGGCTGCGAGCCGTAGGGGACCACGAAGACCTGCAGGTTGGGGTCCCGGGCCATGACATCAAAGTCGTCGTTCAGGGGGTTCTCAAAGTAGTCGATGGTGGCGGTGCGCAGGGCCGCCAGGGCCGTGGCCCGGTCGGGCATAATCAGCCACTCCATCCGGTCCACGTAGGCTATCTTCCCCCCCGCCAGCCCGCTGGGCGGCTCCGGGCGGGGCCGGTACGCCTCGTTGCGCACGAAGACGATCCTGTGCCCCGGCTCGTGACTCACCAGCCGGAAGGGCCCCGACCCGATGCGGGCGTCGGCCCGCTCCGTGGGGGCCTTCAGGGCGTCGGCCTTGGTGAACACCACGGGCAGGTAGCTGGAGGGCTTCCCGATGGCCTCCAGGGTCAGCCCCAGGGGCTCCGTCAACTTCAGCCGGAAGGTGCGGGGGTCAACAGGCTCGATCCTGTCCACCACGGCGAAGAGGATCCTCCCCTGGGCGTCCTGCTTCCCCCAGCGCTGGAGGGAGAGGACCGCCTCCTCGCTGGTGACGGGGGAGCCGTCGTGGAAGAAGAGGCCCTCCCGGAGGGTGAAGACGTACTCGGTCCCGTCGGGGCTCACCCGCCACGTCTCCACCATCTGGGGGCGCACCTCCATCCGCTCGTCCCGGGCCAGGAGGACGTCGAAGACGTGGTAGGCGTAGTTGCGGGTGATGTAGGCGGTGGTCCAGATAGGGTCCAGGGTGGCGGGGTCAGAGTGGGGGACGAAGCGGAGGGTGCCCCCTCTCTTGGGGAGGGGCGCCGCCACAGGGGTTGGGGTGGGGGTCACCACCACCCGTGGGGTGGGGGCGACGAAGGGGGTCGGGGCAGGGCCCGGGGGCGCGGGGGTGGGAGTGGGGGCTGCCATCAGGGGCGGCGCCGGGGTGGGCGTGGGGGTAGATGTGGGGGCCGCCACGGGCCGACAGCCTGTCAGGACGGCGAAAACCCCAAGGACAAGAAGCGCCAGCAGAACCTTTCTCCTCCCCATACCTTCCTCCTGCGGGGATAGGGCACCATCCTACCACCTCACGGAGGCCCCGTCAAGGGGTAAGGAGGGGGGTGTTTGAAAAAGAGGGGCGGGGGATAACCCCGTAGGGGCAACCCCCTGTGGTTGCCCACCATTGGGGCAGGCACAGGGGCCTGCCCCTACGAGGGGGATGATGCCGTGGGTGCGATTGGGTATGACGATGAGGGCATCGGTTGGCACGCCATGACGGCACATCGTTCCATGTGCGCCACTGCTGGTCAAACTGCCTCGGGGGTCAGGAGGGGGATAGCCTGCTCGGGGCGTGGGGGGGAGGGGAAGCGGTGGGGGTGGAGCAAGGCGGCCAGGGTCTCCAGTCCCTCGACAAGGCGGGGGCCCGGGCGGCTGAAGATGTTGTGGCCGTCGCACGCGAACACGCGGCCCCGCTGCACCGCGGGGAGGGAGGTCCATCCGGGGAGGCGTGCCAGCAGGCGCGCCTGCCGGGCCGCCTCAGGGGCGGTGTAGCCGCAGGGCATGAGGAGGAGGACCTCCGGCCGGGCCTCCACCACCTGCTCCCACGTAACGGTGAAGGATGGGTGGTCCGCACGCCCCAGCACGTCTTCCCCCCCCGCCAGAGACACCATCTCGGGCACCCAGTGACCCCCCACCATCAGGGGGTCAAGCCACTCCAGGCACACCACCCGGGGCCGCACGGGCACGCCCCGCGCCGCCTCCACCACCCGGTGGATACGCCGACGGAGCGCCTCCACCAGACGGGCGGCCTGGGGGAGCGTGGAGGTGGCCTCCCCCACCCGGAGGATGTCCCGGAGCACCTCCTCCAGGGAGTGGGGGTGTAGGGAGAGAAGACGGGGCGGGGGCCGGAGGGCCCCGATCTCCCGGTAGACCACCGACTCAGAGATGGCGCACACTTCACATAACGCCTGGGTGACCACCAGGTCGGGGCGGACCTCCTCCAGCACAGCCCGTTCCAGGCGGTAAATCGGTCTTCCTGCTGTCACCAGGGAGCGGACGGTGGCGTCGATCTCGCCGGGGGTCATCCCGCTGGGGTCGAAGACACAACGGACCACCACGGGTTTCCCCTTCGCCTCCGGGGGGTAGTCGCACTCGTGGCTTACGCCCACCACCTGGTCTCCCAGGCCGAGGGCGAAGAGGATCTCTGTGGCGCTGGGGAGGAGGGAGACGATACGCATCCCTTTGCCCCAGGGTAGCATGGGCGGAGGGGGGAGGGCAACGGCAATCCCGGAGGGGTGAGCCATGCCCACGCCGCACGTCCTGGTGGTGGGGGGGATCAACATGGACCTGGTGGTGGTGACCCCCCGTTTCCCCCAGCCAGGGGAGACGGTGGTGGGGGAGCGGTTCTCCATCACCCCCGGCGGGAAGGGGGCCAACCAGGCGGTGGCCTGTGCCCGTCTGGGGGCCCGGGCCTTTCTGGTGGGGCGTGTAGGGGGCGACACCTTCGGGCAGGACCTGCTGGCCAGACTGCACGCGGAGGGCGTCTCCCTGGAGGGGATAGGCCAGGACGACGTGGCCCCCTCGGGCGTGGCCTTCATCGAGGTGGACGCCACGGGGCAGAACCGCATCGTCTATGTGGTGGGGGCCAATGGACGCTGTGGCCCCGAGGAAGTGAAGAAGGCCCACCTCCTCCTGCCCCGGGTCCAGGCCCTCCTCTTCTGCCTGGAGGTCTCCCCAGCCCTTCTGCTGGAGGTGGCGCAGGAGGCCCACCGCCTGGGGGTGCTCACCGTCTTCAACCCCGCCCCCGTCAACCCCTTCCCCCCTTCCCTCCTCCGCCTCACCCATTACGTTGTCCCCAATGAAGGGGAGGCGGCGATGTTGACGGGCTGCCCCGTCGACGGGGTCGAGGGGGCCCGGCGGGCGGCGGAAGCCCTCCTGGGGAGGGGGTGTCAGGGGGTGGTGATCACCCTGGGGGAGAAGGGGGCCTATTACAGGACGGGCCACCAGGAGGGATACGTGCCGGCCTTCCCTGTCCCCGTGGTGGACACGGTGGGGGCTGGGGATGCCTTCTGCGCCGCCTTCACCCTCGCCCTGGCGGAGGGGAAACCCCTTAGGGAAGCGGTGTCCTTTGCCAACGCCGCGGGGGCTGTGGCGGTGACCCGGCCCGGGGCCCAGGCGGCCATGCCCTCCCGCGAGGAGGTAGAGGGGCTCCTCCGGCGCTTTTCCCCTAGCGGCCCTTGAAGGCGGGGCTCCTCTTCTCCAGGAAGGCCCGGACCCCCTCCCGGTGGTCTTCGGTCTCCCTGGCCACCTCTTGGGCCACCCCGGCCCACTCCATGTGGGTGCGGAAGTCGGTGGTCAGGGCCTGGTGCACCAGGTACTTGATGAGGCCCATGGCAAAGGTGGGGCCCCTGGCCAGGCGCTCCGCCAGGGCCATCGCCTCCTCCAGGAGGCGGTGGTGGGGCACCACCTTGCTCACCAGCCCCCAGCGCAGGGCCTCCTCCGCCTTCACCGGGTCGCCGGTGTACTGCATGAGAAGGGTGTTGCTGAGACCGATGAGGCGGGGCAGCTGCCAGCAGGAGCCGTCGGCCGGCACGAGGCCCACCCGGACGAAGGCCTCGGCGAACTCCGCCCGCTCCGAGGCGATACGGATGTCGCAGGACAGGGCGAGGCCCGCCCCAACGCCGTAGGCGAAGCCGTTGACGGCGGCTATGGTGGGCTTGGGCAGGTCCCAGATGGCCATGGGGAGGTAACGGAGGCCCTCGACCGTCGTGTCCCGGCGCCCCGCTTTCAGGGAGTGCCGACGCTCCAGGAGCTCCCAGGGGTCCAGGGGCGCAGGGGGTGGCGTCCCCGGCCCCTTCTCCTCCAGGCCCTGTTGCAGGACACGCACGTTGGCCCCCGAGCAGAAGGCGGGGTCTTCCCCGGTCAGCACCAGGACCCGCAGCTGGGGGTCGCGTTTGAAGGCGTCCAGGGCCTGGGAGAGGTGGTGGGCCATCTCGGGCCCCAGGGCGTTGCGGGTGCGGGGGTCGGAGAGGGTCACCAGGAAGACACCGTTACGCGCCTCGGTGCGGACCAGCGGCCTTTCGGTCATCTTTGACCTCCTCACGGCGAGGATAGCAGCTGCCTTATGGGGTGTGCAACGGTTGCCGTGCTGGGGGATCCCCTTTGCTATACTGCCGGCAGGAGGTGGGCATGCGCGTGGGCTTTATCGGCCTGGGAAACATGGGTCGTCCGATGGCCACCAATGTGTTGCGGGCGGGCCATGAGATGGTGGTTTACGACATCCGGGAGGAGGCCGGCCATCCCCTTATCGCCCTCGGGGCCCGCTGGGCCCCGTCGCCCAAGGCGGTGGCCCAGACCAGTGAGGTGGTGTTCACCTCCCTCCCCGGGCCCAAGGAGGTGGAGGAGGTGGCCTTGGGGACCGAGGGGATCCTGGCGGGGCTCCGTCCCGGGTCCATCTACGTGGACCTCTCTACCAACTCCCCCTCCTGTGCGCGGCGGGTGGCGGCCGCCTGTCGCGCCCGGGGGGTGGTGATGCTGGACGCCCCTGTCAGTGGGGGGGTAAGGGGGGCGGAGACGCGTGACCTGGCGGTGCTGGTGGGGGGGGAGGAGGAGGCCTTCCTGCGGGTGAAGCCCCTGCTGGAGGCCATTGGGACCAAGGTCCTCTACTGCGGCCCCAGCGGGGCGGGGTGTATCTGCAAGATCGTCAACAACCTCATCGCCCTCTCCCTTACCGTCCTCCTGGGGGAGGCCCTGACCATCGGTGTCAAGGCTGGGGTGTCCCTGTCCACCTTATATGAGGCGGTCACCCGGAGCTCCGGCGACAACCATCGCCTGCGGCAGGGCCTCCGTCCGTACCTGTTTAAGGGGAACCTCCAGCCCGGCTTTGCCCTGGACCTGGCTTTGAAGGACATCCGCCTCGGGCTGGAGCTGGCCAGGGAGCTGGACATCCCGGTGGAGCTCCTCTCCCTGGTGGAGCAGAAGTACCTGGAGGCCCGCGCCCGGGGGTGGGGCAAGAGGGACTCCACCGCGGTGGCGCTGTTGCAGGAGGAGAGGGCGGGGGTGAGCCTCCGCGCCCCGGACCTTTAGGAGGGGAGCCTCCGGAGGGCCTCCTCCAGACGGCGGAGGGTACGCCCTTTCCCCAGGACCTCCATGGTCTGGAAGAGGGGTGGGGCGGCGGTGCGCCCGGTGACGGCCACCCGGAGGATGCCGAACACCTGCCCCGTCTTCAGGCCCAGGGCCTCCCCCAGGGGGCGCAACACCCCCTCTATCTCCGGGGCGGTCCAGACCGGTAGGGGGGAGAGGGCCCGGTGGGCCGCCTCTATCACCTTCCCGGCCGTCGGGGCGTCCACCCCTGTCGGTGTCAGCAGAGCGGGGTCATACTCAACCCGCTCCAGGAAGAAGAAGTCCATGAGGGCAGGGCCCTCGGCCAGGGTGCGCAGCCGCTCCTGCACCAGGGGCACGATACGCTCCACGTACGCCCGGTCGAGGGGACGGGGCACATCCCCGGGGAGCCCCCCTTCCCTGGGGGGCCTCTCCAGGAAGGGGAGGAGGCGGTCGGCCAGCTCCCGGGGTGGGAGACGGCGGATGTAGACGCCGTTCATCCAGGCGAGCTTCTCCAGGTTGAAGATGGCCCCTGCCTTTCCCACCCGCTCCAGGGAGAAATGGCGGATTATCTCTTCCCTGGTGAGGATCTCGGTGCTGTCGTCCAGAGACCACCCGAGGAGGGCCAGGAAGTTGAGGAGGGCTTCGGGCAAGTATCCCATCCGCCGGTACTCCAGGACCGAGACGGCCCCGTGACGCTTCGACAGCTTGGAGCGGTCGGGCCCCAGGATCAGGGGCAGGTGGGCGAAGAGGGGAGGGGTCCACCCCAGGGCCCGGTAGAGGAGGAGGTGGCGGGGTGTGCTGGGAAGCCATTCCTCCGCCCGGAGGACGTGGGTGACGCCCATGGCGTGGTCGTCCACCACGACGGCCAGGTGGTAGGTGGGGAAGCCGTCGCTCTTCAGGCAGACGAAGTCGTCCAGCAACGCCGTCTTCCACCGCACCTCGCCCCGGATGAGGTCGTGGAGGACCACCTCCTCTTCCCGGTCGCGGGGGCTGCGGAAGCGGATGACGCCCCGCCTTCCCTCGGCGCGCAGGGCCTCCTTCTGCTCGGGGGTGAGGGTGCGGCACCTGCCCCAGTAGCCGGGGGGCTGGCCCAGGCGCTGTTGCTCCTGGCGCATGGCCTCCAGCTCCTGGGGGGAGCAGAAGCACTCATAGGCCCACCCCCGCTCCAGAAGGGTCCGGGCGGCCTGGTGGTACAGGGGGAGGCGTTGGGACTGGAAGTAGGGGGAGTGGGGGCCGAAGCTCCCCCGCCCATCAGGGGTCGGCCCCTCGTCCCAGTCCAGGCCCAGCCAGCGGAGGCTCTCCAGGATCGCCTCGACAGCGCCGGGGACAAGGCGCTCCCGGTCGGTATCCTCGATGCGGACGATAAAGGCCCCCCCATGGCGCCGGGCGAAGAGCCAGTTGAAGAGAGCGGTGCGGATGTTCCCCACATGGGGTTCCCCTGTGGGGCTGGGGGCATAGCGCACCCGTACCGACATCCCGGACCGCTCCCGCACGACGGGCAGGCCCCCTTTTATGGCCGGTAGATAATGACCCGCCGGTGGGGCTCCCGCCCCGTGCTGGCCGAGGCCAGGTTGTACCGCTCGGCCAGTTGGTGTTGGAGGCGTCGGATGAAGGCGGGTTGGGCCTCCAACTCCACCGAGGGGGCCCCTGCCAGCACCTGCTCAATGGCCGCCTCCGCCTCCTGCAAAGCCTGCTGGAGGCGGTTGTTGTCTTCCGGCAGGTGAGAGCCCAGGAGGGTGCGGGCGAACTGGGCGATGTGGCTCGGGGTGTTTTTCCGGAGGACGTAGATGGGCTTGTTCAGCTCCTCCGCCATCCGCAGGGGTTCGGTCTTGCGCCGGTAGTGGGCCTTGGTGGTCAGCACCACATCGGCGGTCTCCACCCGGTCTGTGACCTCTAGGGGGAGGCCGAGGGAGTGGACCGCCTGGAGGACCCGCTCCCGCCCGATCCCGTAGGGGTAGACGCGGGGTGTGGGGGGGGGCTCCGGCGCCGGGGCGCTTCGGGGTAGGGGGGTAGACCAGGGTGGGGGGCCGGAGCGGGGGCGTTCCCTGGAGGCCCGCCGAGGGGTTGGGAGACCTCCCCACAAGACGGGGGACGTGTCCAGGGCGATAGGCTCCCCTTGTCCCCTCACCACCTCCCCCTTTTCGTTTACCCACCGTACCTCCGGGGTCACCGTGTAGCCGCGGAGGAGGGCGTCGACGGTGGCGGCCACATCGGGGTGGACAGCCACCCGGTCCCGGTCCCGGATCTCCACCACGATGTCGAAGGTGGGGGGGGCTTTGCGCTCCAGGATGGTCTTCTGGGTGCCGCGGCGGCGGGCCTCCTCATCGGACAGGGTGGCCGTCTGCACCCCTCCCACCAGGTCGCTCAGGGTGGGGTTGAGGATCAGGTTGTCCAGGGTGTTGCCGTGGGCGGTGGCGATGAGCTGGACCCCCCGTTCGGCGATGGTGCGGGCGGCGGCGGCCTCCAGCTCCGTGCCCATCTCGTCGATGATGATCACCTCGGGCATATGGTTCTCCACCGCCTCGATCATCACGGCGTGTTGCAGGGAGGGCGTCTTCACCTGCATGCGCCGCGCCCGTCCGATAGCCGGATGGGGGATATCCCCATCGCCGGCGATCTCGTTGGAGGTGTCCACCACGATCACCCGTTTGCCCATGTCATCGGCCAGCACCCGGGCCACTTCCCGGAGCATCGTGGTCTTCCCCACCCCCGGCCGTCCGAGGAGGAGGACGCTTTTCCCCGTGCGGACCAGGTCTTCAATGATGCGCACGGTGCCGAAGACGGCCCGTCCCACCCGACAGGTGAGGCCCACGATCTTCCCCCTGCGGTTGCGGATGCAGGAGATCCGGTGGAGGGTCCGCTCTATACCCGCCCGGTTGTCGTCGCCGAACTGGCCGATGCGGCTGACAACATGCTCAATGTCCTCCTCGGTGACCTCGTGGGGGTCCAGGTCCACGTCCCCGTGGGGGAAGCGCGCCTGGGGTGGGCGTCCCAGGTCGAGGATGACCTCAATGAGGTCGTGCAGGTGGGGCTGACGGCGCAGGGCCTCCTGCACCCGCGGGGGAAGGGCTAGGAGGAGGGCGTCCATGTCGTCCACGACCACTTTTTGCAGGGTAGGACGGGGGAAGGAGGTGGCCATGCCTCTACCCCCCGGGGTGAGCCCTTCGGTTGGTCACCATCTGCAGGAACCAGCGGTGGAGGCGCAGGTCATCGGTCAACTCCGGGTGGAAGGCGGTGGCCAGGAGGGACCCCTGACGGGCGGCCACAGGGGTCCCGTCGGGCAGGCGGGCCAGGATCTCCACCCCCGGCCCCGCGGAGAGGATGACAGGGGCCCGGATGAAGACGGCGCGGAAGGGTCCCCCCGGCAGGCCGGCCACCTCCACGTCCGCCTCGAAGCTGTCCACCTGGCGGCCGAAGGCGTTACGGGCCACCTCGATGTCCATGACCCCCAGGGGCAGGGGGCGCTCCTCCCGCACCCGCTTGGCCAGGAGGATCATCCCCGCGCAGGTGCCCCACGTGGGCATCCCCTCCCCGATGCGCCGCAGGAGGGGGAGCCGCAAGCCCGCGGCGTCCAGGAGACGGGCAATGGTGGTGCTCTCCCCGCCCGGGAGGATGAGGGCATCAACACCCTCCAGGTCGGCGGGCAGGCGCACCTCCCTCGCCTCTGCCCCCACGGCCTCCAGGACCTGACAGTGCTCCAGGAAGTCCCCCTGCAGGGCCAGGACGCCTACCCTTACCCCCTGGGCAGGGGGCTGTTCCTTCTTCCCCCGGAGGGCCAGTTGCCAGGGGATAGGGGTGGGAACCTTGGGGAGCATCCCCCTACCAGCCGCGCACCGCGAGGAGTTGCTCCGGCTTCAGGGTGCGCACATCGATGCCGGGCATGGGCTCCCCGAGGCCGCGGGACACCTGGGCGATCACCTCCGGGTTCTTGTAGTGGGTCACGGCCTGCACAATGGCCTTGGCCCGCCTGGGGGGGTCGCTGGACTTGAAGATGCCGGAACCCACGAAGACCCCGTCGCACCCCAGCCACATCATCAGGG
>Ga0209143_1000195_pt1 | contig 29537 bp, 23 predicted proteins | sample FaiFalFF_MnMetaG_3_FD_184739 | JGI IMG/M metagenome (GOLD analysis project Ga0209143, IMG submission 184739) | Freshwater microbial communities from Yellowstone National Park, Wyoming, USA - Fairy Falls B (FF_Mn_B) MetaG (SPAdes) (version 3) | ecosystem: Environmental > Aquatic > Freshwater >...
CCCTGATGATGTGGCTGGGGTGCGACGGGGTCTTCGTGGGTTCCGGCATCTTCAAGTCCAGCGACCCCCCCAGGCGGGCCAAGGCCATTGTGCAGGCCGTGACCCACTACAAGAACCCGGAGGTGATCGCCCAGGTGTCCCGCGGCCTCGGGGAGCCCATGCCCGGCATCGATGTGCGCACCCTGAAGCCGGAGCAACTCCTCGCGGTGCGCGGCTGGTAGGGGGATGCTCCCCAAGGTTCCCACCCCTATCCCCTGGCAACTGGCCCTCCGGGGGAAGAAGGAACAGCCCCCTGCCCAGGGGGTAAGGGTAGGCGTCCTGGCCCTGCAGGGGGACTTCCTGGAGCACTGTCAGGTCCTGGAGGCCGTGGGGGCAGAGGCGAGGGAGGTGCGCCTGCCCGCCGACCTGGAGGGTGTTGATGCCCTCATCCTCCCGGGCGGGGAGAGCACCACCATTGCCCGTCTCCTGGACGCCGCGGGCTTGCGGCTCCCCCTCCTGCGGCGCATCGGGGAGGGGATGCCCACGTGGGGCACCTGCGCGGGGATGATCCTCCTGGCCAAGCGGGTGCGGGAGGAGCGCCCCCTGCCCCTGGGGGTCATGGACATCGAGGTGGCCCGTAACGCCTTCGGCCGCCAGGTGGACAGCTTCGAGGCGGACGTGGAGGTGGCCGGCCTGCCGGGGGGACCCTTCCGCGCCGTCTTCATCCGGGCCCCTGTCATCCTCTCCGCGGGGCCGGGGGTGGAGATCCTGGCCCGCCTGCCCGACGGGACCCCTGTGGCCGCCCGTCAGGGGTCCCTCCTGGCCACCGCCTTCCACCCGGAGTTGACCGATGACCTGCGCCTCCACCGCTGGTTCCTGCAGATGGTGACCAACCGAAGGGCTCACCCCGGGGGGTAGAGGCATGGCCACCTCCTTCCCCCGTCCTACCCTGCAAAAAGTGGTCGTGGACGACATGGACGCCCTCCTCCTAGCCCTTCCCCCGCGGGTGCAGGAGGCCCTGCGCCGTCAGCCCCACCTGCACGACCTCATTGAGGTCATCCTCGACCTGGGACGCCCACCCCAGGCGCGCTTCCCCCACGGGGACGTGGACCTGGACCCCCACGAGGTCACCGAGGAGGACATTGAGCATGTTGTCAGCCGCATCGGCCAGTTCGGCGACGACAACCGGGCGGGTATAGAGCGGACCCTCCACCGGATCTCCTGCATCCGCAACCGCAGGGGGAAGATCGTGGGCCTCACCTGTCGGGTGGGACGGGCCGTCTTCGGCACCGTGCGCATCATTGAAGACCTGGTCCGCACGGGGAAAAGCGTCCTCCTCCTCGGACGGCCGGGGGTGGGGAAGACCACGATGCTCCGGGAAGTGGCCCGGGTGCTGGCCGATGACATGGGCAAACGGGTGATCGTGGTGGACACCTCCAACGAGATCGCCGGCGATGGGGATATCCCCCATCCGGCTATCGGACGGGCGCGGCGCATGCAGGTGAAGACGCCCTCCCTGCAACACGCCGTGATGATCGAGGCGGTGGAGAACCATATGCCCGAGGTGATCATCATCGACGAGATGGGCACGGAGCTGGAGGCCGCCGCCGCCCGCACCATCGCCGAACGGGGGGTCCAGCTCATCGCCACCGCCCACGGCAACACCCTGGACAACCTGATCCTCAACCCCACCCTGAGCGACCTGGTGGGAGGGGTGCAGACGGCCACCCTGTCCGATGAGGAGGCCCGCCGCCGCGGCACCCAGAAGACCATCCTGGAGCGCAAAGCCCCCCCCACCTTCGACATCGTGGTGGAGATCCGGGACCGGGACCGGGTGGCTGTCCACCCCGATGTGGCCGCCACCGTCGACGCCCTCCTCCGCGGCTACACGGTGACCCCGGAGGTACGGTGGGTAAACGAAAAGGGGGAGGTGGTGAGGGGACAAGGGGAGCCTATCGCCCTGGACACGTCCCCCGTCTTGTGGGGAGGTCTCCCAACCCCTCGGCGGGCCTCCAGGGAACGCCCCCGCTCCGGCCCCCCACCCTGGTCTACCCCCCTACCCCGAAGCGCCCCGGCGCCGGAGCCCCCCCCCACACCCCGCGTCTACCCCTACGGGATCGGGCGGGAGCGGGTCCTCCAGGCGGTCCACTCCCTCGGCCTCCCCCTAGAGGTCACAGACCGGGTGGAGACCGCCGATGTGGTGCTGACCACCAAGGCCCACTACCGGCGCAAGACCGAACCCCTGCGGATGGCGGAGGAGCTGAACAAGCCCATCTACGTCCTCCGGAAAAACACCCCGAGCCACATCGCCCAGTTCGCCCGCACCCTCCTGGGCTCTCACCTGCCGGAAGACAACAACCGCCTCCAGCAGGCTTTGCAGGAGGCGGAGGCGGCCATTGAGCAGGTGCTGGCAGGGGCCCCCTCGGTGGAGTTGGAGGCCCAACCCGCCTTCATCCGACGCCTCCAACACCAACTGGCCGAGCGGTACAACCTGGCCTCGGCCAGCACGGGGCGGGAGCCCCACCGGCGGGTCATTATCTACCGGCCATAAAAGGGGGCCTGCCCGTCGTGCGGGAGCGGTCCGGGATGTCGGTACGGGTGCGCTATGCCCCCAGCCCCACAGGGGAACCCCATGTGGGGAACATCCGCACCGCTCTCTTCAACTGGCTCTTCGCCCGGCGCCATGGGGGGGCCTTTATCGTCCGCATCGAGGATACCGACCGGGAGCGCCTTGTCCCCGGCGCTGTCGAGGCGATCCTGGAGAGCCTCCGCTGGCTGGGCCTGGACTGGGACGAGGGGCCGACCCCTGATGGGCGGGGGAGCTTCGGCCCCCACTCCCCCTACTTCCAGTCCCAACGCCTCCCCCTGTACCACCAGGCCGCCCGGACCCTTCTGGAGCGGGGGTGGGCCTATGAGTGCTTCTGCTCCCCCCAGGAGCTGGAGGCCATGCGCCAGGAGCAACAGCGCCTGGGCCAGCCCCCCGGCTACTGGGGCAGGTGCCGCACCCTCACCCCCGAGCAGAAGGAGGCCCTGCGCGCCGAGGGAAGGCGGGGCGTCATCCGCTTCCGCAGCCCCCGCGACCGGGAAGAGGAGGTGGTCCTCCACGACCTCATCCGGGGCGAGGTGCGGTGGAAGACGGCGTTGCTGGACGACTTCGTCTGCCTGAAGAGCGACGGCTTCCCCACCTACCACCTGGCCGTCGTGGTGGACGACCACGCCATGGGCGTCACCCACGTCCTCCGGGCGGAGGAATGGCTTCCCAGCACACCCCGCCACCTCCTCCTCTACCGGGCCCTGGGGTGGACCCCTCCCCTCTTCGCCCACCTGCCCCTGATCCTGGGGCCCGACCGCTCCAAGCTGTCGAAGCGTCACGGGGCCGTCTCGGTCCTGGAGTACCGGCGGATGGGATACTTGCCCGAAGCCCTCCTCAACTTCCTGGCCCTCCTCGGGTGGTCTCTGGACGACAGCACCGAGATCCTCACCAGGGAAGAGATAATCCGCCATTTCTCCCTGGAGCGGGTGGGAAAGGCAGGGGCCATCTTCAACCTGGAGAAGCTCGCCTGGATGAACGGCGTCTACATCCGCCGTCTCCCACCCCGGGAGCTGGCCGACCGCCTCCTCCCCTTCCTGGAGAGGCCCCCCAGGGAAGGGGGGCTCCCCGGGGATGTGCCCCGTCCCCTCGACCGGGCGTACGTGGAGCGTATCGTGCCCCTGGTGCAGGAGCGGCTGCGCACCCTGGCCGAGGGCCCTGCCCTCATGGACTTCTTCTTCCTGGAGCGGGTTGAGTATGACCCCGCTCTGCTGACACCGACAGGGGTGGACGCCCCGACGGCCGGGAAGGTGATAGAGGCGGCCCACCGGGCCCTCTCCCCCCTACCGGTCTGGACCGCCCCGGAGATAGAGGGGGTGTTGCGCCCCCTGGGGGAGGCCCTGGGCCTGAAGACGGGGCAGGTGTTCGGCATCCTCCGGGTGGCCGTCACCGGGCGCACCGCCGCCCCACCCCTCTTCCAGACCATGGAGGTCCTGGGGAAAGGGCGTACCCTCCGCCGTCTGGAGGAGGCCCTCCGGAGGCTCCCCTCCTAAAGGTCCGGGGCGCGGAGGCTCACCCCCGCCCTCTCCTCCTGCAACAGCGCCACCGCGGTGGAGTCCCTCTTGCCCCACCCCCGGGCGCGGGCCTCCAGGTACTTCTGCTCCACCAGGGAGAGGAGCTCCACCGGGATGTCCAGCTCCCTGGCCAGCTCCAGCCCGAGGCGGATGTCCTTCAAAGCCAGGTCCAGGGCAAAGCCGGGCTGGAGGTTCCCCTTAAACAGGTACGGACGGAGGCCCTGCCGCAGGCGATGGTTGTCGCCGGAGCTCCGGGTGACCGCCTCATATAAGGTGGACAGGGACACCCCAGCCTTGACACCGATGGTCAGGGCCTCCCCCAGGAGGACGGTAAGGGAGAGGGCGATGAGGTTGTTGACGATCTTGCAGATACACCCCGCCCCGCTGGGGCCGCAGTAGAGGACCTTGGTCCCAATGGCCTCCAGCAGGGGCTTCACCCGCAGGAAGGCCTCCTCCTCCCCCCCCACCAGCACCGCCAGGTCACGCGTCTCCGCCCCCCTTACCCCCCCACTGACAGGGGCGTCCAGCATCACCACCCCCCGGGCGCGACAGGCGGCCGCCACCCGCCGCGCACAGGAGGGGGAGTTGGTAGAGAGGTCCACGTAGATGGACCCGGGACGGAGCCCCGCCAGGATCCCCTCGGTCCCCAAGGCCACCTCCTCCACCTCCTTGGGCCCGGGGAGGGAGGTGAACACCACCTCACTGGTCTGGGCCACCGCCTTGGGCGACGGGGCCCAGCGGGCCCCGAGGGCGATAAGGGGATGGCCGGCCTCCTCCCGGATGTCGTAAACCACCATCTCATGGCCCGCCCGCAACACATTGGTGGCCATCGGACGACCCATGTTTCCCAGGCCGATAAAGCCCACGCGCATGCCCACCTCCTGCCGGCAGTATAGCAAAGGGGATCCCCCAGCACGGCAACCGTTGCACACCCCATAAGGCAGCTGCTATCCTCGCCGTGAGGAGGTCAAAGATGACCGAAAGGCCGCTGGTCCGCACCGAGGCGCGTAACGGTGTCTTCCTGGTGACCCTCTCCGACCCCCGCACCCGCAACGCCCTGGGGCCCGAGATGGCCCACCACCTCTCCCAGGCCCTGGACGCCTTCAAACGCGACCCCCAGCTGCGGGTCCTGGTGCTGACCGGGGAAGACCCCGCCTTCTGCTCGGGGGCCAACGTGCGTGTCCTGCAACAGGGCCTGGAGGAGAAGGGGCCGGGGACGCCACCCCCTGCGCCCCTGGACCCCTGGGAGCTCCTGGAGCGTCGGCACTCCCTGAAAGCGGGGCGCCGGGACACGACGGTCGAGGGCCTCCGTTACCTCCCCATGGCCATCTGGGACCTGCCCAAGCCCACCATAGCCGCCGTCAACGGCTTCGCCTACGGCGTTGGGGCGGGCCTCGCCCTGTCCTGCGACATCCGTATCGCCTCGGAGCGGGCGGAGTTCGCCGAGGCCTTCGTCCGGGTGGGCCTCGTGCCGGCCGACGGCTCCTGCTGGCAGCTGCCCCGCCTCATCGGTCTCAGCAACACCCTTCTCATGCAGTACACCGGCGACCCGGTGAAGGCGGAGGAGGCCCTGCGCTGGGGGCTGGTGAGCAAGGTGGTGCCCCACCACCGCCTCCTGGAGGAGGCGATGGCCCTGGCGGAGCGCCTGGCCAGGGGCCCCACCTTTGCCATGGGCCTCATCAAGTACCTGGTGCACCAGGCCCTGACCACCGACTTCCGCACCCACATGGAGTGGGCCGGGGTGGCCCAAGAGGTGGCCAGGGAGACCGAAGACCACCGGGAGGGGGTCCGGGCCTTCCTGGAGAAGAGGAGCCCCGCCTTCAAGGGCCGCTAGGGGAAAAGCGCCGGAGGAGCCCCTCTACCTCCTCGCGGGAGGGCATGGCCGCCTGGGCCCCGGGCCGGGTCACCGCCACAGCCCCCGCGGCGTTGGCAAAGGACACCGCTTCCCTAAGGGGTTTCCCCTCCGCCAGGGCGAGGGTGAAGGCGGCGCAGAAGGCATCCCCAGCCCCCACCGTGTCCACCACGGGGACAGGGAAGGCCGGCACGTATCCCTCCTGGTGGCCCGTCCTGTAATAGGCCCCCTTCTCCCCCAGGGTGATCACCACCCCCTGACACCCCCTCCCCAGGAGGGCTTCCGCCGCCCGCCGGGCCCCCTCGACCCCGTCGACGGGGCAGCCCGTCAACATCGCCGCCTCCCCTTCATTGGGGACAACGTAATGGGTGAGGCGGAGGAGGGAAGGGGGGAAGGGGTTGACGGGGGCGGGGTTGAAGACGGTGAGCACCCCCAGGCGGTGGGCCTCCTGCGCCACCTCCAGCAGAAGGGCTGGGGAGACCTCCAGGCAGAAGAGGAGGGCCTGGACCCGGGGCAGGAGGAGGTGGGCCTTCTTCACTTCCTCGGGGCCACAGCGTCCATTGGCCCCCACCACATAGACGATGCGGTTCTGCCCCGTGGCGTCCACCTCGATGAAGGCCACGCCCGAGGGGGCCACGTCGTCCTGGCCTATCCCCTCCAGGGAGACGCCCTCCGCGTGCAGTCTGGCCAGCAGGTCCTGCCCGAAGGTGTCGCCCCCTACACGCCCCACCAGAAAGGCCCGGGCCCCCAGACGGGCACAGGCCACCGCCTGGTTGGCCCCCTTCCCGCCGGGGGTGATGGAGAACCGCTCCCCCACCACCGTCTCCCCTGGCTGGGGGAAACGGGGGGTCACCACCACCAGGTCCATGTTGATCCCCCCCACCACCAGGACGTGCGGCGTGGGCATGGCTCACCCCTCCGGGATTGCCGTTGCCCTCCCCCCTCCGCCCATGCTACCCTGGGGCAAAGGGATGCGTATCGTCTCCCTCCTCCCCAGCGCCACAGAGATCCTCTTCGCCCTCGGCCTGGGAGACCAGGTGGTGGGCGTAAGCCACGAGTGCGACTACCCCCCGGAGGCGAAGGGGAAACCCGTGGTGGTCCGTTGTGTCTTCGACCCCAGCGGGATGACCCCCGGCGAGATCGACGCCACCGTCCGCTCCCTGGTGACAGCAGGAAGACCGATTTACCGCCTGGAACGGGCTGTGCTGGAGGAGGTCCGCCCCGACCTGGTGGTCACCCAGGCGTTATGTGAAGTGTGCGCCATCTCTGAGTCGGTGGTCTACCGGGAGATCGGGGCCCTCCGGCCCCCGCCCCGTCTTCTCTCCCTACACCCCCACTCCCTGGAGGAGGTGCTCCGGGACATCCTCCGGGTGGGGGAGGCCACCTCCACGCTCCCCCAGGCCGCCCGTCTGGTGGAGGCGCTCCGTCGGCGTATCCACCGGGTGGTGGAGGCGGCGCGGGGCGTGCCCGTGCGGCCCCGGGTGGTGTGCCTGGAGTGGCTTGACCCCCTGATGGTGGGGGGTCACTGGGTGCCCGAGATGGTGTCTCTGGCGGGGGGGGAAGACGTGCTGGGGCGTGCGGACCACCCATCCTTCACCGTTACGTGGGAGCAGGTGGTGGAGGCCCGGCCGGAGGTCCTCCTCCTCATGCCCTGCGGCTACACCGCCCCTGAGGCGGCCCGGCAGGCGCGCCTGCTGGCACGCCTCCCCGGATGGACCTCCCTCCCCGCGGTGCAGCGGGGCCGCGTGTTCGCGTGCGACGGCCACAACATCTTCAGCCGCCCGGGCCCCCGCCTTGTCGAGGGACTGGAGACCCTGGCCGCCTTGCTCCACCCCCACCGCTTCCCCTCCCCCCCACGCCCCGAGCAGGCTATCCCCCTCCTGACCCCCGAGGCAGTTTGACCAGCAGTGGCGCACATGGAACGATGTGCCGTCATGGCGTGCCAACCGATGCCCTCATCGTCATACCCAATCGCACCCACGGCATCATCCCCCTCGTAGGGGCAGGCCCCTGTGCCTGCCCCAATGGTGGGCAACCACAGGGGGTTGCCCCTACGGGGTTATCCCCCGCCCCTCTTTTTCAAACACCCCCCTCCTTACCCCTTGACGGGGCCTCCGTGAGGTGGTAGGATGGTGCCCTATCCCCGCAGGAGGAAGGTATGGGGAGGAGAAAGGTTCTGCTGGCGCTTCTTGTCCTTGGGGTTTTCGCCGTCCTGACAGGCTGTCGGCCCGTGGCGGCCCCCACATCTACCCCCACGCCCACCCCGGCGCCGCCCCTGATGGCAGCCCCCACTCCCACCCCCGCGCCCCCGGGCCCTGCCCCGACCCCCTTCGTCGCCCCCACCCCACGGGTGGTGGTGACCCCCACCCCAACCCCTGTGGCGGCGCCCCTCCCCAAGAGAGGGGGCACCCTCCGCTTCGTCCCCCACTCTGACCCCGCCACCCTGGACCCTATCTGGACCACCGCCTACATCACCCGCAACTACGCCTACCACGTCTTCGACGTCCTCCTGGCCCGGGACGAGCGGATGGAGGTGCGCCCCCAGATGGTGGAGACGTGGCGGGTGAGCCCCGACGGGACCGAGTACGTCTTCACCCTCCGGGAGGGCCTCTTCTTCCACGACGGCTCCCCCGTCACCAGCGAGGAGGCGGTCCTCTCCCTCCAGCGCTGGGGGAAGCAGGACGCCCAGGGGAGGATCCTCTTCGCCGTGGTGGACAGGATCGAGCCTGTTGACCCCCGCACCTTCCGGCTGAAGTTGACGGAGCCCCTGGGGCTGACCCTGGAGGCCATCGGGAAGCCCTCCAGCTACCTGCCCGTGGTGTTCACCAAGGCCGACGCCCTGAAGGCCCCCACGGAGCGGGCCGACGCCCGCATCGGGTCGGGGCCCTTCCGGCTGGTGAGTCACGAGCCGGGGCACAGGATCGTCTTCGTGCGCAACGAGGCGTACCGGCCCCGCCCGGAGCCGCCCAGCGGGCTGGCGGGGGGGAAGATAGCCTACGTGGACCGGATGGAGTGGCTGATTATGCCCGACCGGGCCACGGCCCTGGCGGCCCTGCGCACCGCCACCATCGACTACTTTGAGAACCCCCTGAACGACGACTTTGATGTCATGGCCCGGGACCCCAACCTGCAGGTCTTCGTGGTCCCCTACGGCTCGCAGCCGTGGCTGCGGTTCAACGTGCTGCACCCGCCCTTTGACAAGGCCCTGGCGCGGCGGGCGGTGCAGGTGGCGGCCGACCAGGCCACGTATCTGCGGGCCGCCTACGGGCCGGAGCGGTTCTGGAACCGGTGCATCGCCCTCTTCCTGTGCGGGGGGCCGTGGGAGAGCACGGCGGGGAGTGAGCTGGCCCCCCGGGGGGACCTGGAGACGGGGCGGCGGTGGCTGCGGGAGGCGGGGTACGACGGGCGCCCCATCGTGGTCATCGCCCCCACGGACCTCCCCGCCCTGTACAACGCCTCGGTGGTGACGAAGGACCTGTTGGAGAAGTTGGGGGCGAGGGTGGACTTCGTCGCCACCGACTGGGCGACGGTGGTGACGCGGCGGGCGCGGCGGGACCCGCCGGAGGCGGGGGGGTGGAACATCTTCCACACCTCGTGGGTCTTCCTCGACGTTATGGACCCCACACTGCACGCTGGCATTACCCCCTGGTTCGGGTTCTACACCAACCCCCGGATGGACGAGCTGCGGATGCGGTGGGCCAGGGAGGTGGACCCCGTCAAGAGGAAGCAGCTGGTGGACGAGATCCAGAAGCTCTACTATGAGGATGCCCCCTTTGTGAACCTGGGGCAGTTCTTCACTATCCGGGCCGCTCAGAAGTACGTGAAGGGGGTGATCAACCACCCTGTGCCCTTCCTGTGGAACATCTGGCTGGACAAGTAGGTCTCCTGCCCGGGGGGACGGGGGCTAGTAAGGTATGACCGCCTATCTGGTCCAGCGCCTGCTGGCCGTCATCCCTGTCCTCCTGCTGGTGGGGTTGATCACCTTTGCCCTCCTGAGGGTGACACCGGGGGACCCGGCGGCGGTGCTGGCGGGGGAGCATGCGACGCCGGAGAACGTGGAGCGCATCCGCCAGCAGCTGGGGCTGGACCGACCCCTCCATGTGCAGCTGTGGCGGTGGTTCGGGCGGCTCTTGCAGGGTGACCTGGGGGACTCCCTCTTCACGGGGTATAAGGTGACCACCCTCATCCGCCAGCGCCTGGAGCCGACCCTTTCCCTGGCGGTGCTGGCGGAGGTCATCGCCATCGCCCTCGCCCTGCCTATGGGTATCCTCGCCGCGTGGAAGGCCAACTCGTGGGTGGACCGTGGGGTGATGGTGTTTGCGGTGCTGGGGTTTTCCATCCCCGTGTTCTGGCTGGGTTTCAACCTCATCTGGCTCTTCTCCGTGACCCTGGACCTGCTCCCGCCGGCCGGGTATACCCCCCTGAGCCAAGGGGTATGGCCCTGGCTCCGGAGCCTCATCCTCCCGGCGGTCACCCTGGGCCTCATCTTCTCGGCCCTCATCGCCCGCATGACCCGGGCCAGCATGCTGGAGATCCTGCGGGAGGACTACATCCGCACCGCCCGGGCCAAGGGGCTGGCGGAGAAGGTGGTGCTCCTGCGCCACGCCCTGAGGAACGCCGCCGTGCCCATCGTGACCATCATCGGCCTCGGCTTCGCCGCCCTGGTGACGGGCGTGGTGGTCACCGAGACGGTCTTCGCCCTGCCGGGGTTGGGACGCCTCATTGTGGACTCCATGCTCCGGCGGGACTACCCGGTGATCCAGGGGGCGATCCTCCTGGCCGCCTCCGCCTATGTGGTGATCAACCTGATCGTCGACCTGACGTACGCCTACTTTGACCCGAGGATCCGCTACTGATGGCTGGGGAACCGCGCGTCATCGCCCCTCCTGTGACCGGGTGGGCCCCGGGGCGCCGTAAAGGGCTATGGTCCCTCCTGGGGCGCTTCGTGCGACGCAACCCGTCCATGGCGGCAGGGATCGGGGTTGTGGTCGTTATGCTCCTCCTGAGCGTCATGGCGCCCCTCATAGTGGAGCGGGACCCCCAGGCCATAGACCCGGTGCACCGTCTCCACGCCCCCTCCCGGGAATACCCCTTCGGCACCGACCACCTGGGGAGGGATATCTACTCGCGCACGATCTACGGCGGACGGGTTTCCCTGCTGGTCGGCTCGGCGGTCGCCCTGCTGTCCATGGCGTGCGGGGTGTTCTTCGGGCTTCTGTCGGGGTATTTCAAGCGGGTGGACGCCATCGTCATGCGCGTGATGGACGGCATTATGGCTTTCCCGGCCCTCCTGTTGGCCATCGCCCTGGTGGCCCTCCTGACGGCCAGCATGCAGAACGTCATCATCGCCCTGACGGTTGTGGAGACGCCCAGGGCGACGCGGGTGGTGCGGGCGGCGGTCCTCTCCCTTGTGGGCCGGGACTTTGTGGAGGCGGCCCGCGCCCTGGGGGCCGGGGCGCCCCGCATCCTCCTCCGGCACATCCTGCCCAACACCATCGCCCCCCTTATCGTCCAGGGGAGCTTCATCTTCGCCGCCGCGGTCCTCACCGAGGCGTCCCTTAGCTTCCTGGGGGCGGGGACACCTCCCACCATCCCCTCGTGGGGGAACATCATGGGGGAGGGGAGGCAGTACATCCAGCGGGCGGTGTGGGTGACCTTCTTCCCCGGCCTCTTCCTCAGCGTGACGGTCCTGGGGATCAACCTCATCGGCGACGGCTTGCGGGACATCCTCGACCCCCGCCTGGCCCGGCGGATGTAGCCCCCCGGCCTGAGGGTGTTTGAGGCGGGTAGGGGCAGGCCCCTGTGCCTGCCCAACAGGCCCCCGTGCCCGCCCTGGGCAACCACAAGGGGTGCCCCTATGGGGTTATCCCCCGCCCCTCTTGTCAAACACCCTCCCCCGGCCTTGACGCCCCGGCCCATCCCCTCTACACTGGACCCAGGGGGCGGGTAGCTCAGAGGCCCAGAGCACTGCGTTGACATCGCAGGGGTCATAGGTTCGAGTCCTATCCCGCCCACCACCATCACCCCGGAGCAGACGCCTTGGGAACCGCCTGACACCCCCTTCTCCCCCAGCGTCTCCCCACCTCCCCCAAGACGCCCTGCCCTTAACCTAGGGAAGGAGGTTTTGCTGCCATGGAGCGCCCCCGTGTTGTCCGTGTTCCGCCGGAAGTGGCGGCTTTGCGGGAAAGGATACGCCACTCCGCCGCGCATATCATGGCCGACGCCGTCCTCACCCTCTTCCCCGAGGCCAAGCTCGCCATTGGCCCGCCCACCGACGACGGCTTTTACTATGATATCGACGCCCCCCGCCCTTTCACCCGCGAGGACCTGGCCCGTATTGAGGAGGTGATGCGGCAGCGGGTGGCGGCGGACCTCCCCTTCCTCCGGGAGGAGGTGACGCGGGAGGAGGCGAAGCGCCTCTTTGCCCACAACCCCTACAAGTTGGAGATCATCGACGAGATCCCCCCGGGGGAGCCCATCACCATCTACCGCCACGGGGACTTTGTGGACCTCTGCAAGGGGTCCCACGTGGCGTCCACGGGTCAGGTGCGCTTCTTCACCCTCCTCACCGTCTCCGGGGCCTACTGGCGGGGGGATGAGCGCAACCCCATGCTCCAACGCCTCTACGGCACCGCCTTTGAGAGCAAGGAGGCCCTGGAGGGGTTCCTCCGCCAGCGGGAGGAGGCGCTGAAGCGGGACCACCGCAAGCTGGGGCGCGACCTGGACCTCTTCTCCATCCACGAGGAGGTGGGGCCAGGGTTGGTCCTCTGGCACCCCAGGGGGGCGGTGGTGCGCAGCATCATCGAGGACCTCTGGCGTCGGGCCCACATCCAGGCGGGCTACCACCTGGTCTATACACCCCACCTGGGGCGGGAACGCCTGTGGGAGACCAGTGGTCACCTCTCCTTCTACCGGGAGAACATGTACCCGCCTATGGAGATGGAGGGGGAGAGGTACTATGCCAAGCCCATGAACTGCCCCTTCCACATCATGATCTACCGCTCCGCCCTGCGCAGCTACCGGGACCTCCCCCTGCGCATCGGGGAGATGGGCACCGTCTACCGCTATGAACGGAGTGGGGTCCTCCACGGCCTGCTGCGGGTGCGGGGCTTCACCCAAGACGACGCCCACATCTTCTGCCGTCCCGATCAGGTGGAGGGGGAGGTGATAGGGGTGCTGGACCTCACCTTTACCCTCCTGACCCCCTTCGGCTTCCGGGAGGTGGAGGTGGTCCTCTCCACCCGCCCGGAGAAGGCGGTGGGGGACCCCGCCATGTGGGAGAAGGCGACGGCGTCCCTGCGGAAGGCCCTGGAGCAACGGGGGCTGGAGTATGACGTCGAGGAGGGAGGGGGGGCCTTCTACGGCCCGAAGATTGACATCAAGATCCGGGACGCCCTGGGACGGGCCTGGCAGTGCACCACGGTGCAGTTCGACTTCAACCTGCCCGAGCGCTTTGACCTCACCTACCAGGGGCCCGACGGCCGCTGGCACCGCCCCTTTATGGTCCACCGGGCCATCTTCGGCTCCCTGGAGCGCTTCCTGGGCGTCCTTATCGAGCACTACGGGGGCGCCTTCCCCCTCTGGCTCGCCCCGGTCCAGGTGGTGGTGATCCCCATCGCCGACCGCCACCGGGAGTACGCCCTTGCCGTGGCGGAGGCCCTGAGGGGGAAAGGCTTTCGCGTCCACCTGGACGAGCGTGGGGAGCGCATGCAGGCCAAGATCCGCGACGCCCAGCTGCAGAAGGCGCCCTATATGCTGGTCATCGGCGATCGGGAGGTGGCTGAGGGCACGGTGGCCGTGCGCCTGCGCAGTGGGGAGGACCTGGGCCCCATGCCCCTAGCCGCCCTTATCCAGCGCCTTGGGGAGGAGGTGGCCAACCACCGGTAGGGGACGGACGTGCTATGATAGATGTGCTTCCCTTCACAAACCCTAGGGGAAGAGGAGGTGAGCGTGACAAACCTGCGGGTGCCGGGACCGACCCCCTGCCCTGATGAGGTGCTGGCGGCGGTCGGCGGCCAGATGATCAACCACCGGGGACCGGAGTTCCGGGACCTGATCACCCGGGTCCACCGGCGGCTGCAGGAGGTGTTCCAGACCAAGAACGATGTCCTGATCCTGACCGCCTCGGGAACCGGGGCTATGGAGGCCGCCCTCGTCAACACCCTTTCCCCTGGGGATGGGGTGCTGTGCGTCAGCATCGGGGAGTTCGGGGAGCGGTTCATCCAGATCGCCCAGGCCTATGGGATGCGGGTGGTGAAGGTGGATTTCCCCTACGGACACGCCGCTGACCCCGAGGAGGTGCGCAAAGCCCTCCGGGCCCACCCCTGGGTGAAGGCGGTGTGCGTGACCCACAACGAGACATCCACGGGGGTCACCAACGACCTCCAGGCCCTTGCCCGGGTGGTGAAGGAGGCGGACAAGCTCCTTATTGTGGACGCCATCTCCAGTCTGGGGTGCATCCCCTTGCCGGTGGATGCCTGGGGGTGCGATGTGGTGGCCACCGCCTCCCAGAAGGGGTTTATGGTGCCCCCGGGCTTGGCCTTCGTCTCCATGAGCCCCCTGGCCTGGGAGGCGTACCGCTCCGCCCGTTCCCCCCGCTATTACCTGGACCTGGGGAAGCATAAGGCCTTCTTCGAAAAGGGACAGACGCCCTGGACCCCAGCCGTCTCCCTCCTGTACGGCCTTGATGTAAGCCTGGAGGCCATGCTCCGCCGGGGGATGGAGGCCATCTATGCCCACCACGCCCGCATCGGGGCCCTGACGCGGGCGGGGGTGCGGGCCTTGGGCCTCTCCCTCCTCCCCGTGGAGGAACGCTACGCCTCCAACACCGTCACCGCCATTAAGGTGCCGGAGGGGGTGGATGGGAACCGTCTGGTGGCCCTCCTCCGGGAGGAGTTCGGGGTTGTGGTGGCAGGGGGGCAGGGCCCCCTGGCCGGGAGGGTCATCCGCATCGGCCACATGGGGTATGTCCGGGAGGAGGATATCCGGGAAGCCCTGGAGGCGCTGGGGAAGGCGTTGACCAGGATGGGATATCGCACCCCTGCCCCGACGGCGTCTGTCTAGGGGGCTCCCGTGTTCCGCGTCGTCGTCGCCGACCCCGTACACCCCCAAGGGCTCCATCTCCTCCGCTCCCAGCCCGATGTGGAGGTGGTGGTGCGGGAGGGGGTGGATGATGTCCTCCCTGCCCTCCTGCGGGACGCCCATGGCCTTATCGTCCGCAGTGAGACGAAGGTGACGGCCGCTCTCCTGGCCCAGGCCCCCTCCCTGGTGGTGGTGGGGCGGGCGGGGGTGGGGGTGGACAACATCGATGTGGAGGAGGCGACCCGGCGGGGCATCGTCGTGGTCAATGCCCCCACGGGGAACACCGTCGCCGCCGCCGAGCACACCGTTGCCCTCCTCCTGGCCGTGGCGCGGCGCATCCCCCAGGCCCACGCCTCCCTGCAGCGCGGGGAGTGGAAGCGCCCCCTCTTCCTGGGGACCCAGGTGCAGGGCAAGACGTTAGGGATCATCGGCCTGGGGCGGGTGGGGTCCCAGGTGGCCCAGCGGGCGCAGGGGCTGCAGATGCGGGTTATTGCCTACGACCCCTTCGTGTCGGCGGAGATGGCCCAGCAGCTGGGGGTTACCCTGGTCCCCCTGGAGCGCCTCCTCCGGGAGGCCGACTTTGTCAGCCTCCACGTCCCTCTGACCCCGGCCACCCGTCACCTCATCGGGGAGCAGCAGCTGGCCCTGATGAAGCCGGGGGCCTACCTGATCAACACGGCCCGGGGCGAGGTGGTGGACGAGGAGGCCCTCCTGCGGGCGCTGGAGGAGGGGCGGCTGGCGGGGGCGGCCCTGGACGTCTTCAGGGTGGAACCCCCGCCCCCGGACCACCCCCTCCTCCGCCACCCCAAGGTGGTGGTCACCCCCCATTTGGGGGCCTCTACCGAGGAGGCCCAGGCGGAGGTGGCCACCGAGGTGGTCCAGCAGGTGCTGGCGGTCCTGCGGGGACAGCCCGCCCCCTATGCCGTCAACGCCCCTCTGGTGCTCCCCGAGGCCCAGCGGGTCCTGGTCCCCTATGGGCCGGTGGCCACCCTCTTGGGGCGCATCGCCGTGCAGCTCCTGGAGGGGCATCTGCAGCGGGTCATCCTCCGCTACCAGGGGGAGATCGCCCAGTACGACACCACCCTCCTGAAGGCCGCGGCCCTGGCGGGGCTCCTCCAACCCACCACCGACCAGCGGGTGACCGTGGTGAACGCCCTGTCCATAGCCGCCCGTCGGGGCCTTGTGGTGGCCGAAGAGAAGGGCCCCGCCCCAGAACACTACTCCAGCCTCCTGGGGGTCGAGGTGGAGGGGACGGGGGGAAAGGTGTCCCTGATGGGCACGACCATGCGGGGCGAGGTGCACCTGGTGCAGGTGAAGGGGTACTGGCTGGATGTCGTCCCCTCTTCCCCCTACCTGCTCTTCATCGACCACCACGACCGCCCCGGGATGATCGGCGCCGTGGGCACCATCACAGGGAAGAACGACATCAACATCAGCTTCATGGGGGTGGGGCGGTTCGAGCCCCGGGGCCGGGCTATGATGGTGCTGGGGCTGGACGACCCCATGCCCCCCGAAGTGCTGGCCCAGGTGCGCGCCCTCCCCCACATCTACAGCGCCCGCCTGGTCCATATATCGTGAAAAGGGGTACAAATACTATGCTAGAGGGGCAGACATCTCCGGGGAAGGAGGGGCAGGCTCTATGCCCGGCAAGGAGCCCGAGGTCACCTACAGCATCACGGTGCGCGCCGAGTACCCCAACCGTCCCGGTATGCTAGGGCAGATCACCACGGCTATCGGGAAGGTGGGGGGTGATATCGGGGCGGTGGACCTGGTCCATTCCAGCCGCTCCGTGATGGTGCGGGACTTCACCATCAACGCCCGGGACACCGACCATGCCCAGCAGATCGTCAAGGCGATCCGCAAGGTCCGGGGCGTTAAGGTGGTCCACGCCTCCGACCGTGTCTTCCTGGTGCATCTGGGGGGGAAGGTGGGCTCCTACAGCAAGGTCCCCCTGAAGACCCGGACCGACCTCTCCCTCGCCTACACCCCCGGGGTGGGGAGGGTGAGCCTGGCCATCCACCAGGACCCCCAGAGTGTGTGGACCCTCACCAGCAAGGGCAACGCCGTCGCCGTGGTGACCGACGGCACCGCGGTGCTGGGCCTGGGGGATGTGGGGCCGGCGGCGGCCCTGCCGGTGATGGAGGGGAAGGCCATCCTCTTCAAGGAGCTGGCGGGCATCGACGCCTGGCCCATCTGTCTGGACACCAAGGATGTGGACGAGATCGTCCGCACCGTGAAGGTTATCTCCACGGGGTTCGGTGGGATCAACCTGGAAGATATCGCGGCGCCCCGCTGTTTTGAGATCGAGGAGCGCTTGGTGGAGGAGGTGGACATCCCCGTGATGCACGACGACCAGCACGCCACGGCGGTGGTGGTGCTGGCGGGCCTCCTCAACGCCTGCCGCCTGCTGAAGCGGAACCTCCAGGAGCAGCGGGTGGTCATCCTGGGGGCGGGGGCCAGCGGGATAGCCACCGCCAAGCTCCTCCTCAGGGCGGGGGTAAAGGATATCGTCCTCTGTGACCGCCAGGGGATCCTGTACACCGGCCGCACCGAGAACATGAACCCCTACAAGGAGGCCATCGCCCGGCAGACCAACCCCCGAGGGTTGCGGGGGGACCTGATGCGGGCGGTGGAGGGGGCCGACGTCTTCATCGGCCTCTCCGGGCCCGGGCTGCTCACCGTGGAGCACCTAAAGGCCATGGCCCCCCAGCCCATCGTCTTCGCCCTGGCCAACCCCGTCCCCGAGATCTACCCTGAGGAGGCAGCCCCCTATGCCTCCGTCGTCGCCACCGGGCGCTCCGACTACCCCAACCAGATCAACAACGCCCTGGTCTTCCCGGGGATGTTCCGGGGGGCGCTGGACGTGCGGGCGCGCCGGATCACCGACGAGATGAAGGTGGCGGCGGCCGAGGCCATCGCCGGCATCATCCCCCAGAAGGAGCTGAACGCCGAGTACATCGTGCCCAGCGTGTTCGACCGGCGCGTGGTGCCCGCCGTCGCCAAGGCGGTGGGACAGATGGCCCACAAGGCGGGGGTAGCCCAGCGCTCCCGTCGCCGCTACCACGTCGTCCGGGGGTAAACCCCCCGCCCTACAGCTCTATCTCCTTGAGGTCGGGGGCCACGCGGAGGGGGGCATCCGTCAGGGCCTGCACCTCCTCAGGGGTCCAGCCGGGGGCGATCTCCTTCAGCAGCAGCCCGCCCCCCTTGACGACCTGAATGACCGCCAGGTCGGTCACGATCAGGCTCACGCACTCCCTGGCGGTGAGGGGGTAGGTGCACTCGCGGACGATCTTCGGGCGCCCCCACCTATCGGTGTGCTCCATGGCCACGATGACCCTCTTGGCCCCCACCGCCAGGTCCATGGCGCCCCCCACGTTCCCGATGCCCCTCTCGGGGAGGAACCAGTTGGCCAGGTCCCCCTTCTCTGACACCTGCAGGGCCCCCAGCACGGTGACGTCGATGTGCCCGCCCCGCATCATGGCAAAGGCGTCGGCCGTGTGGAAGAAGGACATCCCCGGGACCCTCTTCAAGAAGTTCCCCCCCGCATTGATGAGGTCGATGTCCTCCTCCCCCGGGTCCGCCAGGGGGCCATACCCCAACACCCCGCTCTCCGAGTGGTACAGGATCTCCCTCCCCTCCGGCACATACTGGGAGACCAGGGTGGGGATGCCGATGCCCAGGTTGACCACCGCCCCATCGGGCAGCTCCTTGGCTATCCGCATGGCGATGGCGTCGCGCTCCAGGCGCTCCTTCATCCTCACCATAATGGCACCTCACGAGGGGCTCTGCAGGCGCTCCCTTTTCCGCCGTTCATAGGTCTCGGCCAGGATAGGGGTCTCATCCTTGGGGCGCACCACAATGCGTTTGACATACAGGGCGGGGGTGTGCACGTGCTCGGGGTCCAACGCCCCCACCTCCACCACCTCGTCCACCTCGGCGATGGTAATGCGGGCGGCGGTGGCCATGACGGCGTTGAAGTTGCGGGAGGTCCCCCGGTAGACCAGGTTGCCCAGGCGGTCGGCCTTCCAGGCGCGGATCAGGGCGTAGTCGGCGGTGAGGGCTGTCTCCAGGAGGTATTCGCGCCCGTGGAAGACCCGCTTCTCCTTCCCCTGTTCCAGGGGGGTCCCCACCCCTGTGGGGGTGTAGAAGGCGGCGATGCCCGCGCCCCCCGCCCGGATCCGCTCCACCAGGGTGCCCTGGGGGACCGTCTCGATGATCACCTTCCCCTCCCGCCAGGCCCGCTCCGCCGCGCAGAGGACCGAGGGGTTGGGGGTCACGGGGAAGGAGGCGATGACCTTCCGCACCTGTCCGTTCTCAATAAGGATGGAGTGGTCTATATACCGCCTCCCCCGGGGCATGCCAAAGCCGCCCACCATAGCGATCCCCGCCGTGTTGGAGATGATGGTCAGGTCTTTCGCCCCGTGCTCCCAGAGGGCCAGAATGAGGAAGTGGGGCATGCCCCCGGGGCCGGCGAAGCCGTCCACAAAGATGGTGGCACCGTCGGGGATGTCGGCCACCGCCTCCCGAAAGGAGGGGACAATCTTGTTGATGGGCACAGGCCACGCCTCCTAACGCCTGGGGGAGGTCCCTTCTCTATGATAGAGGCCTCGGCCGGAGACCCGTAGGGGGTTGCCCCCACGTCTGCTACGATGGGGTAAAGAGAGCCTGGGGGGATGGCTATGGCGAGACGAGAAGGGAAGTACGCCCCGCTGCGCCGTCTGCTGGAGCTGTACCCGGACATCCGTTTGACCTTGACCTTCGGGGAGATAGAGAGGGGGAAGCCCGAGTGGCGGGAGGCCCTCTACCGTTTCCCGGGCGTAGGCCCCCTCCCCCCCTCCAGCCGCCGCTACCCCCAGTGGTGGGCCAACCACAAGGGACGCCCCCACGCCCGGGCCTGGCTTGAAGCCGGCTGGCGGGTGGTAGGGGTGGACCTCCCCGGCGAGAAGGTGACCCTGGAACGCGCCCTGGTGGAGCCCCGGTGGAACCCCCGGGAGATCGAACCCAAATGGCAGGCGCGGTGGGAGGCGGCGGGGCTCCACCGGGTCCCCGACCACGACCCCCGCCCCAAGTGGTATGAGCTGACCATGTATCCCTACCCCTCCGGCGACCTCCACATCGGCCACTGGTATGCCATGGCCCCCTCCGACACCCACGCCCGTTTCCGCCGCATGCAGGGGTACCGCGTCCTCCACCCCATGGGGTTCGACGCCTTCGGCCTCCCCGCAGAGAACGCCGCCATCCGCCACGGCATCCACCCCTTTAAGTGGACCATGGAGAACATCGACCGGATGCGCCAGCAGCTGCGCTCCATGGGGGCCATATACGATTGGGATAGGGAGATTATCACCTGCCTTCCGGAGTATTACCGGTGGAACCAGTGGCTTTTCCTGCAGTTCTACAAGCACGGCCTGGCCTACCGTGCCCGCGCCCCCGTAGTGTGGTGTCCCTCCTGTCAGACGGTGCTGGCCAACGAGCAGGTGGTGGAGGGGTGCTGTGAGCGTTGTGCCACCCCCATCACCCGTCGGGAGATGGAGCAGTGGTTCCTGAGGATCACCAGGTATGCCGAGGAGCTCCTGGACTTCTCCGGGCTGGTGGACTGGCCGGAGCGCATCATCACCATGCAGAGGAACTGGATCGGCCGCTCGGAGGGGGTGGAGGTGGCTTTCTCCATTGCCCACCTGGGGCTGGCGGAGAAGGAGATCCGGGTCTTCACCACCCGTATCGACACCGTGTATGGCGTCACCTTTGTGGTGCTGGCCCCGGAGCACCCCCTGGTGCCCCTCCTCACCACCCCCGACCGGCGCGCCGAGGTGGAGGCCTACGTGGAGAAGGCCCGGCGTCAGTCGGACATTGAACGCCTCTCCACCGAGCGGGAGAAGACGGGGGTCTTCCTGGGGACCTCCTGTGTCAACCCCTTCACCGGTCAGCCGGTGCCCATCTTCACCGCCGACTACGCCGTCCTCTGGTACGCTACCGGGGCGGTCATGGGCGTCCCCGCCCACGACCAGAGGGACTTCCAGTTCGCCCGCACGTACGGCCTCCCCATTCGGGTGGTGGTGGCGCCCCCGGGGTGGGACGGCCGTCCCCTGGAGAGGGCGTGGGAGGGGCCGGGCATCCTGGTGGACTCGGGGCCTTTCACGGGGATGCCCAGCCAGCAGGCCCAGGAGGCGATGGCGGAGTATGCGGAGCGCCAGGGGATAGGCAAGAGGACGGTGGTCTACCGCATGCGGGACTGGCTGATCAGCCGGCAGCGCTACTGGGGGACCCCCATCCCCATCGTCTACTGCGACGCCTGCGGGATGGTGCCGGTGCCCGAGGAGCAGCTCCCCGTCCTCCTGCCCCAGGACGCCCAGTTCAAGCCGACGGGGGAGTCGCCCCTGCTGTACCACCAGGGGTTCCTGCACACGACGTGCCCCCAGTGCGGCCGCCCCGCCCGCCGGGAGACGGACACCATGGACACCTTTGTGGACTCCTCCTGGTACTTTCTGCGCTACATTAGCCCCAGGGATGACCGGCGCCCCTGGGACCCGGAGGTGGCGCGCCACTGGCTCCCTGTGGACCAGTACACCGGTGGGGCGGAGCACGCCGTGATGCACCTCCTCTACTCCCGCTTCTTTGTGAAGGCGTTGCGGGATATGGGCCTCCTCTCCTTCAGCGAGCCCTTCCTCCGCCTCTACAACCAGGGGGTGATCACCTACCTGGGGGAGAAGATGAGCAAGAGCCGGGGGAATGTGGTCCCCCCGGACCCCTATGTGGAGCGCCTGGGGGCGGATACCGTCCGCGCCTACCTGATGTTCCTGGGCCCGTGGGAGAAGGGGGGCGACTGGTCGGTGTCCGGCATCAACGGCGCCACCCGCTGGCTGAACCGCGTCTGGGAGGTCTTCCGTCGCCCCCCTCACGCGCTGGAGGGGAGGCCGGTGAACGAGGCATCCCGCCGCTCCCTCCAGCGGGCCCTCCACCGGACCATCAAGAAGGTCTATCACGACCTGGACCGTTTCCAGTTCAACACCGCCATCGCCGCCCTGATGGAGTTCACCAACGCCCTGCAGGAGGCGTGGGAGCGAGGGGATGTGGGCGCCGACCTCTGGCGGGAGGCGGTGGAGAAAGGGATCCTGATGCTCGCCCCCTTTGTCCCCCACCTGGCCGAGGAGCTCTGGGAGCAGACGGGCCACCCCTTCAGCGTCCACTCCCGCTCTTTCCCCACCTGGGACGAGGCCCTGGCGGCCCCGGAGACGGTGACCCTTGTGGTCCAGGTGGACGGGAAGGTGCGGGATCGGATCCCCGTCCCCGCCGACCTCTCCGAGGAGGAGGCCAAGCGCCTGGCCCTGGAGAGCCCTCAGGCGCGCCGGCACCTCAACGGGCGTACCGTACAACGGGTGATCTTCGTGCCGGGGCGCATGCTGGTGAACATCGTCACGGGGCCCCGGCAGGAGGGGTAAGTCTCCTCACGCCCCCGTACGGGGGACGGGCCGGCGGGCTCCCAGGAAGAAGAGGGAGCCGAGGACGGTGACCCCCACCAGGGCCAGGAGGGCGGGACGGTACCCCACCCGGTCCGCCAGGGCTCCCACCAGGAGGGGGCCGACGATGGCCCCCAGGGTGGTGATGAGGTTCATGGAGCCGGAGATGACGCCGAAGAAGCGCCGTCCGAAGTAGTCGCCCCGGATGGCGGAGGTCATGGGCATCCGCGCGCCCCAGGTGATGCCGTGGAGGACGGCGAAGAGCATAGCCAGGGGGACGCTGCGGGTAAAGGCCAGGGACACCAGGGCGACCCCTTGCGCTGCCGTGAGCACCGTCAGGGCCATCCGTTTGTCCACCCTGTCCCCCAGCCACCCCCCAGCCACCTGGGCGGGGATGCTCACCGCCGTGGTCACGGTGACCACTGTGGCCGCCACCGCCATGGAGATGCCCACCTCGTTCTCCAGGAACGGCACCAGGTGGACCATCACCGCCGAGGTGGGGATAAGGGCGGCGGCATGGCCCAGGGAGATAGCCCAGAAGGCCGGGGTGCGCACCGCCTGGGCAAAGGTGAAGTCCCCAGAAGGGGCTGGGGCCGCGGACCGGGGGGGAGGGGGGGCCTCCCGGGCGCTGTCGGGGAGGAGGCCGTAGTCCTCGGGGCGGCGCCGGAGGACCAGGGCCATGGGTATTCCGATGGCCAGCAGTACCCCCGCGATGCCCACGCTGGTCGTCCGCCACCCCCACCTCTCTATGGACAAAGCCAGCAGGGGGACCAGGAGCCCGCCGACGCTGAGCCCCACACTGAGGAAAGACATGGCTAGGGAGCGCCGCCGGATGAACCAGCTGTTGACCGCCGCGGAGAGGGTCAGCCACCCGGCCAGGCTGGCGCCGAGGCTCATCACCAGGTAGCTCCCGTAGAACCACGCCGGGGAGCGGGTGGCGCTAAACAGGAGGAACCCCACGGCGGCGACGACAAGGCCCGTGAGGACCACACGGCGGGGCCCCAGGCGGTCAATGAGGAGGCCCTCCAGGGGTCCCAGGAGACCCCCTTCCAGCCGGGCGAGGGAGTAGGCGCCGGAGAGGAGGGTACGGCTCCACCCGAACTCCCTCTGGAGGGAGACGAAAAAGGGGCCAAAGCCGTGGAAGAAGAGGACCCCGAACAGCGCCTGGAAGGTCGCCGCCACCCCCACAATCCACCACCCGTAAAAAACCCGGGGCAGACGGACTGCCCCAAGGGGGAGGCGTACCGTTTCCCGTGCCCTGCCCACTCTGCCGACCTTTGTTTCCCCCGGGAGAGCCCCTCCTGGGGGGCCATACCATCATAGGCGGGGGGCCCTTCCCCGGACAAGGGGCCCTAAAGAGGGTACCCCGGATATCCGGGCCGGCCCCCCCTTCCTGTTCCCCCCCTTTGGCGCCCCATAGTCATGCCCGGCCTCACCCCAAGGGCTTCCGGCGCATGGTCTGGCGGTCGCCGGCCACCCGTGCCCGTACCCTCCCAAGGAATTTCGGGTACCCGCGACCTCGTTTCCGAAGAAACTTGGTAGGCGGCTTCGCCGATGATCTCTAGAACTCATCCCGAAATAACCCTCAAGAGGATGAGGATGCAGGCCAGGAGCAGGAAGGCCAGATAGATATGAGCCCTCCGCTCCCACCTCACCACCAGCCGCCGAAAGCCCCCCAGCCAGGCGAAGGTCCTCTCCACCACCCACCTCTGCCGGTAGCCCGAGAGGTCCGGCTTCCTCCCCCGCCTCGGCCGGGCGTTCCTCCGCCTGGGGATGCAGGGCTTGATGCCGCGGGCCCGAAGCCTTCGTCTGAGGGCCTCGCTGTCATACCCCCGGTCCGCCACCAGCTCCTTGGGCCTTGTCCTGGGCCTCCCCACAGGCCTTGTCACCTTCACCTGGGCGAGGGCTGCCTCCGCCAGCCTCACCTCCGCCTTCTGGGCGCTCTCCACCAGCACCCCCAGGGGAAGGCCCTGCCCCTCTACCACCAGCATCACCTTGCTCCCCTTCCCCCTCTTGGTGAGGCCCACCCTCTCTCCCCCCTTTTGGCGGGCACGAAGGTGCCGTCCAGGAAGGCCTTCTCCCACTGCAGCCTCCCCTCCTTGTCCAGGGTGGAGAGGAAGGCGCGGAAGGCCCTCTCCCACACCCCCTGCTCCTGCCACTCCCGAAGCCTCCGGTGGCAGCGGGTCTTGCTGCCGTATTCCCTGGGCAGGTCCTGCCATCTTGAGCCCGTCTTCAGCACCCACAGGATGCCCTCCAGGGTCTGGCGGTCGTCGGCCCTCTTCCTCCCCCTGGGCTTCTGGGGTGGCAGGAGCGGGGCGATGCGGGCCCACTGCTCGTCGGTCAGCATCCTCTCCATGGCTGAGACCTCCCCACAAGCCTCACCCCCAGTTTGCGATAAGCACCGGCCTCCCACTACATTTCGGGACAAGTTCTAATGTGTTGAGCTTGGAAGGATCTGGCAATCATACTGTACTGGAGTATATCAGATCCGGGGAGCTACATCTTTACATTGACTTACAAAAGATTGATGTCCTTGTTGACCGCCCTGGTCTTATTTATGGTATGCTCGACCCTGACTGGCTGACCTCGAACTGGGAGCCGTGTGGAGTGCAGGATCCAGGTGGTTTTGCAATTTGCTTGCAAAGGAAAGGCCTTTCTCCCCAACCAGGGTCGGCAGAGTAAGGGGGGCGCGGTCCATTGTCGTGCCCCTGGATACTGCAACGCGGCCGGTCTTGATCGTTAGGGCCTGTCATCCGAGGGGTGCTGAAAGACCAGTGAAAGATGAGTACTGCCGCAGACGAGATGAAGTGCAAGGGATAACCGATGCGACCACCTGATTGAGGTAGGTCTCGGGAGGGTAAGGGTTCATAACGGTCTTCGTGTCGCACGGATATGTGGACGCGACCCCTGCCTGTCCTCCCGGTTTTTGAGAGGGCTATGCCCGACCCTGGGTGGCCAGGTCCCCCTCCTCCCGGGGGAGGCGGCCCTCCTCGGCCAGGGCGAAGGCGAGGCGCAGGGCCTCCCGCATGGAGGTGGCCATAGCCCGCCCCTGCCAGGCGATGTCATAGGCGGTGCCGTGGTCCACCGAGGTGCGCACAAAGGGGAGGCCGATGTTCACGCTGACACTGCGCTCGAACCCGTACACCTTGATGGGGATGTGGCCCTGGTCGTGGTACATGGCCAGCACCACGTCGTACCGACCCCGGAGGGCCTGGTAGAAGACGATGTCCGCGGGCACGGGGCCGGTGCAGAGGATGCCCTCCCCTTGCGCCTGGGCGACGGCGGGGGCGATGTGCTCGGCCTCCTCGGTCCCCAGGAGGCCACCGTCGCTGGCATGGGGGTTGAGGGCGGCCACCCCGATGCGGGGGTTGGGGAACCCCCACCGGACGAACTGGAGGTGGGTTGCCCGGAGGGCCGCCAGCACCGCCTCCCGGGTGACGGCATCGCACGCCTGGCGCAGGGAGCGGTGGGTGGTGAGGTGCGCCACCCGCAACGGCCCCGCCAGCAGCATGGTGTACACCTTGGACGCCCCCGCCAGGCGGGCGAGGAGCTCGGTGTGCCCCATCCCCCGGTACCCCGCCATCGCCACCGCCTCCTTGTGGATGGGGGCGGTCACCATGGCCAGGGCCTTCCCCTCCAGGCACAGGCGGCCCGCCGTCATCACCCACGCCACGCTGGCCCTTCCCCCCTGGGCCGAGACCCGCCCCGGGGTCAGGTGGGCCAGGGGGAAGTCACCGGGGTCGAGGACGGGGATAGACCCTGGGGGCCAGGAGGCCTGCTCCAGGGTGGCGATAGGGAAGGGGCGCAGGTCCCCCCCCACCAGGCGCACCGCCTCCCCCAACACCTCCGCCGAGCCCACCACCACCACCCGCTGGAGGGGGCACGGGGGGTTCAGGAGGGCCTTGGCCACCACCTCGGGCCCAATGCCGTTGGGGTCGCCCAGGGTGATCAGGAGCGGGCGGTCCACCTCCCTCTCCTAACTACACTCACTGTAGCCGCAGGAGCGGCAGGTAAGGCATCCCTCCTGATAGACCAGGGGGCCGTTGCACTTCTTGCAGAGGCCCCAGTACCCGCTCCCTCCACCCTGGCGCTCTCCGTTCCTGGGGAAGAGGGACGGCTGGACGGCTGCAGGGCGGGGGAGGTCTATCCCGATGGCGCGCCCCAGGGCCAGGGCCAGGGCGTCGGGGGCGGACTTCACCAGCACCCCTTCATCCCAGGCGGGACAGCAGGTGATCCCCCGCAGCTGTTCCACAATGGCCCGGGGGTCCACCCCACAGCGGAGGGCCAGGGAGACGAGGCGGGCGATGGCCTCCAGCTGGGCGCTGTCGCACCCCCCGGCCTTCCCCAAGGCCACGAACACCTCAAAGGGGCGTCCCTCTTCATCGGTGTTGATGGTCACGTACATGTTGCCATGCCCGGTGCGGAGGCGCTCGGTGTGCCCCTGGACGACGGGCGGGCGCTCCCTGGGGTGCCGATAGGGGGGCTGCGCCGCCTCGCCGCTCTTGGCGGGGGCCTGGGTGGTGCCCGCCGTCAGCACCTCCTTCTGCCTGCTCCCCGCCCTGTAGACGGTGATCCCCTTGCACCCCAGCTTCCACGCCAGAAGGTAGGCCTTCCGGACGTCCTCCACGGTGGCGTGGTTGGGGAAGTTGATGGTCTTGGAGATGCCGGAGTCCACGCTCTCCTGGAAAGCGGCCTGCATCCGCACGTGCCACTCGGGGGCGATGTCCGGGGCGGTCACAAAGAGCCGGCGCACCCACGGGGGGACATCCTGGCGCTCTTGCAGCGAGCCCCCCGCCGCCAGGTGCTCCATAAGGCCTTCGCTGTAGAAGCCCTCGGCCCGGGCCACCGCCTCGAAGGCCCGGTCCACGTAATACAGGGTCTGGCCGCCCAGGATGTTGTGCTTGCGGAAGACCAGGGCGAAGATGGGCTCGATCCCCGAAGAGCACCCGGCGATCATGGAGATGGTGCCCGTGGGGGCGATGGAGAGGCGCCAGGCGTTGCGCAGGGGGGGGGCACCCGGCCGATCGTGGATGCTCCCCTTAAAGGCAGGGAAGGGGCCCCGCTGCCTGGCCAGCTCGGCCGACATCCGGTCCGCCTCCTGGCGGATGAAGGCCATAAGCCGTCGGGCGAGGGCCAGCCCCTCCTCGGAGTCGTAGGGGATGCCCAGGCGGATGAGCATATCGGCCCACCCCATGACCCCCAGGCCAACCTTGCGGGTGAGCTTCGTCATCCGCTCGATCTCGGGGATGGCGTAGTGGTTGGCGTCGATAACGTTGTCCAGGAAGCGGATGGCCAGGCGGACGGCCTCCCGCAGGCGCTCCCAGTCCACCTCGGCCCCCTGGGGGGTGTAGCGGAGGAACTTCACCAGGTTGATGGAGCCCAGGTTGCAGGACTCATAGGGCAGGAGGGGCTGCTCCCCGCAGGGGTTGGTGGCCATGATCCTCCCCAGGTGGGGGGTGGCGTTGTCCTGGTTGATGCGGTCCATGAAGAGCATGCCGGGCTCGCCGTTCAGCCACGCCCCTTTCACAATCTCCTCAAACACCTCCCGGGCGTTCAGACGCCCGGCCTTTTGGCCCGTGCGGGGGTCAATGAGGTCATACTCCTCCCCCCGCTCCACCCTCTCCATGAAGTCGGTGTCCACCCCCACGGAGATGTTGAAGTTGTGGATCTCCCCCTCCTTCCGCTTACAGGTGATGAACTCCAGGATATCGGGGTGGCGCACGTCCATGACCGCCATGTTGGCCCCGTCCCGCTTGCCCCCCTGGGTGACCAGCTGGGAGACGGAGGAGAGGTGACGGAGGACAGCCACGGGGCCGCACGCCTTGCCGTGGGTGGTGGAGATGGGCGCCCCCTTGGGGCGGATCTTGGAGAGGGAGAAGCCGGTCCCCCCGCCGAACTTCTGCACCATGGCGGCGTGTTTGGCCGTCTCCATAATGCCCTCCATGGTGTCCTCCAGGCCGATGACGAAACAGGCGGACAGGGTGCCGGCCCCGGTGCCGGCGTTCATCAGGGTGGGGGAGTTGGGGAGGAACTCCAGGCGCGCCATCATCCCGTAAAAGGCGTCCTCTAGGGCCCCGATGTCGGCGTGGGGGTCATAGAGGCGCTCCACCTGGGCGATGGCCCGGGCGACCCGCCGGAACAGGCCCTGGGCGTCCTCGACAACCCGGCCCTCCTTATCCCGCAGGAAGTACCGGGCCTCGAGCACCCGCAAGGCGTTGTCCGTCAGGTCCAGCTCCTTCGCCGGCCCGGTGAGGGCGGCCTGCTCCAGGGCCCGGAGGATGCGGAGGCGCGCCTCGGGCCCCAGGCCCGACGGGTGGGAAGAGACAGGGGCGGTTGTGGTCATGGCTCCCTCCTTATCCTTATCGCCGCATGCGCCGGGGGGAACGGGGGGTGGCTTTCCCATGCCAGGGGAGGGGCAACTGGTCGGCGGGGGCCGGGGGGGAGGCGGTCTCCCCCTCCAGGGCCTCCCGCACCGCCTCCTGGAAGGCCCCCACGTCCTGGAAGTTGCGGTAGACGCTGGCGAAGCGGACGTAGGCCACCCTGTCCAGGCGCCTCAGGTGCTCCATCACCATCTGCCCGATCAGGGAGGAGGGCACCTCCGCCCTCCCCAGGCGCTGGAGGTCCTGCTCGATGGCGTCTACCACCTTCTCGATGGCATCCAGGGGGACGGGGCGCTTGGTGCAGGCGAGGAGGATCCCCCGCTTCACCTTCTCCCTGTTGAACTCCTCCCGCCGTCCATCCCGTTTCACCACCAGGAGGGCGGCGGCCTGCACCCGTTCATAGGTGGTGAAGCGGAGGCCACACCCCCGGCACTCCCGCCGCCGCCTCACCCCCTCCACCACCTCCCGGGAGTCCACCACCCGCGCATCCGCCACCCCACACTGCGGACACCGCATAACCACCCCCCTAAACCCCGTCTCAAAACCCGATAAGTTGTGTTTCAGAACACATGTACCTCAACATGTTGTGGCCTCACCGGGGGTGAGGGTAGCATAGGGGGGTGGGGTTTGTCAAGGGGGGGGCTGAGGTTCAGACATGAGTTGGGACAGGGGGGGGAAGAGGAG